>Ga0302233_10001261_pt1 | contig 17962 bp, 11 predicted proteins | sample II_Palsa_N3_1_FD_193516 | JGI IMG/M metagenome (GOLD analysis project Ga0302233, IMG submission 193516) | Peat permafrost microbial communities from Stordalen Mire near Abisko, Sweden - II_Palsa_N3_1 | ecosystem: Environmental > Terrestrial > Soil > Palsa > Peat permafrost | place: Sweden... | reverse complement strand
TGCTTGCAATTGACGGCCCTAACGAGCCCGAGGTTCAGGATTTGGTCAATACCATTCGCCAAGGTCGCGGCCTGGACACACCAATTTACCTTGTCAGTGAATTGAATGGCATCGAAGCGCTATCCCTTGCGCCGCTTGGTGAGGTTTCTGGCTACATCTATCTCGATAACGAAACGCCCGGCTTTACGGCGAAGCAGGTGATCTTTGCTCTTGAGCACTATGCCGCCAGCCTCAAGCCGCCGTTCTTCGGCGCCCTCATGGACTATGACTATGAGGGCAACCAGATGTGGACCTGCCCGGGACATCAGGGCGGCACGTTCTACCGCCGCAGCCCCGCGGGTCGGTTGTTTGTCGAGCATATGGGCGATGCGATTTTTCGCAACGACATCGACAATTCGGTGCCCGAACTCGGCGATCTGCTAACCCATGTGGGGCCAGCACTGGCAGCAGAGAAGGAAGCGGCTAAGGTGTTCGGCGCGGAGCGCACCTATTTCATCCTGAACGGAACGTCCACGTCAAACAAGGTGGTGACAGCGGCGCTGCTCAAGCGCGGCGACCTCGTCCTTTTCGACCGCAACAACCACAAGTCCAACCACCACGGAGCCCTTCTGCTAGCAGGGGCGATCCCGATCTACGTCGAGACAGACCGAAATCCCCAGGGCCTGATTGGGCCGATCGATTACGAGGCGCTCGATGAGGCCCGGCTGCGCGAACAGATCCGCACCCACCCGCTCGTCATCGACAAGGACGCATGGCAGCGAGAACGACCGTTTAGGCTCGCCATTATCGAGCAGTGCAGCTACGACGGCACGATTTACAACGCAAACAAGCTCATCGAACGTATCGGCCACCTATGTGACTACGTCCACTTCGACGAGGCCTGGGCCGGCTTCATGAAGTTCCACCCGCTGTTCGAAGGCCACTTTGCCATGGGCATCGAGAACCTCGATGCTAACAGTCCGGGAATTATCGCTTGTCAGTCTACGCACAAGCAGCTGGCAGGGTTTTCGCAAGCATCGCAGATCCACGTCCGGGACCAACATATCGAGGGGCAGTCACGGCGTACCGAACACCGGCGTTTTAACGAGATGTTCATGCTGCATTGCTCGACCTCACCGTTCTATCCGCTGTTCGCGTGTCTCGACGTGGACGCGCAGATGCACAAGGGACGAAATGGACAGGTGCTGTGGGACGACACCGTACGGATCGGCATCGAGACCCGTAAAAAGCTGCGCGCACTTAAGTCCAAGCTCACAGCCGAAGCAACGGATGAGCGCACTGCTTGGTTCTTCGATCCGTTTGTGCCCGATGTCGTGACGCTCAAGGGCTCGCACGCGAGCCCCGATCTCGACGCAGTCCCATGGGAGGAGATCCCAACTGACGTGCTTGCCCGTGAGCAGGCATGCTGGGCACTCATGCCAGGCGCGCGCTGGCACGGCTTCCGTCACGCTGCGCCCGACTGGGCAATGACAGATCCCAACAAACTGACGCTGATCACGCCCGGATTCGATCGGCAGACCGGCGAGTACAGCAAGTTCGGAATACCCGCGACACTGTTGGCCGCGTACCTTCGGGAGCACAACATCGTGGCGGAGAAGTGCGACCTCACCAGCATCCTGTTCCTGCTGACGCCTGCTGTCGAGCCAGGCAAGAGTGCTTCGTTGATCTCCCATCTGGTCGGGTTCAAGACGCTATACGACACGGACGCTCCTCTTGAGGACGTGTTGCCGACGACGCTTGCGCGCTACCCGGAGCGATATAGCGGCTACACGCTCCAGCGGCTGTGCGATGAGATGCACCAGTTCTATCGCGAGCGCAACGTCACGGAGCTGCAGCGCCTGTGCTTCCGCAGCGAGCACTTCCCGAAACAGGCAATGTCGGTGCAGCAGGCCACGGAGGCGTTCGTGGGCAACCGCGTCGACTACTTGCCGCTCGCGAAGTGTCAGGGGCGGATCGCAGCAGTGCTCGCGCTCATCTACCCGCCCGGCATCGGCATTGTCGTACCCGGCGAGCGTTTTGACGAGCGGGCGCAACCGATGCTCGACTATTTTCTCGTCTTCGAGGAGGCGTTCAACCGCTTTCCTGGCTTTGAGTTTGAGGTACAGGGCGTCTACGCCGACGATGTCGACGGGAAGGTCGTGCTCCATACCTACGTTGTAAAGGAATAGGCATGTTGATCGACGACACCTGCGCCTTCAGATTGGTGAGCGTTTCACCCACTGCACCGGGACCGACCACAAGGCGGCGTTCGCGTCACGCCGTGCGACGCACAAGGAGCACTCATGCATGATGTCCCGGGAATCCTGTTCGATCGTCGTGTGCTGGTGGTCCATAACGGAATGAATGAAGTCAGCGCCGCAGGCCGCGCCACTGCCGCGTTGGTCCGGGATCTGCAAGCGCGCGGCATCAGTGTCATCGACGCCGTTTCGCTGCGCGAAGCGCAAGCGCAGATCGCGACTCATGCATTATTGCAAGCGGTGCTGATCGATTGGGAGCTCGAGGGGACGTCGGGGCATGGAAGTGCACGCAGTGTCATCGCCGCCGTGCGTAGACGCGCTGCACGGTTGCCAGTGTTCCTCCTTGCTGCGAGCGGCTCACTCGCGGAAGTGCCTGCCGAGACCCTCGAGGCTGTCAACGACTACATCTGGCTGTTCGAGGATACGCCCGACTTCATCGGTGGGCGCGTTGCTGCCGCGATCGATCGCTACCGGGACACGTTGCTGCCACCGATGTTCAAGGCGTTAGCGACCTTCGCCGGCACCTATGAGTATTCGTGGCACACCCCGGGACACAGCGGGGGCACGGCCTTTCTCAAACACCCAGCCGGGCGCGCGTTTTATGAGTTTTTTGGCGAGGAATTATTTCGCTCTGATCTGTCGATCTCTGTTGGCGAACTGGGTTCGCTTCTCGACCACTCGGGCCCGATCGGCGAAGCGGAGCGCAATGCTGCGCGCGTGTTCGGCGCGGATCGCACGTATTTCGTCACCAACGGCTCGTCCACCTCGAACCGTGTAATCCTGATGGCGAGCGTGACGCGCGACCAAATCGCGTTGTGCGACCGAAACTGTCACAAGTCGGTTGAGCACGCGATGACTCTCTCCGGCGCGATCCCGACTTACTTAATGCCTTCGCGTAACTACCTCGGCCTCATCGGACCCATTCCCTCGCAGCATCTCGAGCCGGGCGCCATCCGTGATCGTATCGGAGCCAACGCGCTCGTCACGGAAGGTATTGATCGAAAGCCGCTCCACGCGGTAGTAACGAATTCGACCTACGATGGCCTCTGCTATAACGTGGAGCGCGTCGTACAGCTCCTCGGGCTGTCCGTAGATCGGCTGCATTTCGACGAAGCGTGGTACGGCTACGCGCGGTTCAACCCGCTCTATGCCGGTCGCTTCGCAATGCACGGTAACCCTGCCGAGTCGTCTGGGGACGGCCCGACGATTTTCGCGACACAGTCGACCCACAAGTTGCTGGCGGCGCTGTCGCAGGCGTCCTACATTCACGTACGCGACGGGCGCCGGCCAATCGATCATGAGCGATTCAATCTGGCGTTCATGATGCATGCGTCGACGTCGCCGCAGTACGCGATCATTGCGTCGAACGACGTTGCAGCTGCGATGATGGATGGCCCATCGGGCGAGGCGCTGACCGGCGAGTCGATCCGCGAAGCAGTGGCTTTCCGGCAGACGTTGGCGCGGCTTCACGCTGAATTCCACGCCAAGGGCAGTTGGTTCTGCAATGCGTGGCAGCCGGACACTGTTGCAGACATTCAGAGCGGCAAGGCGATTCCGTTCCAAGACGCCGATCCAGAAATGCTTGTGCGCGATCCGAACGCATGGGTGTTGCGTCCGGGCGAGTCGTGGCATGGGTTTGCCGACCTTGAGGACGGGTATTGCATGCTGGACCCGATCAAGGTGTCGGTCGTCACGCCCGGTATGGAACGTGACGGCACGTTGATGTCCGAGGGAATCCCGGCCGCATTGCTGGCTGCCTACCTCGACGCACAAGGCATCGTCGTGGAGAAGACCACGGACTTCACTAGCCTGTTCCTGTTTTCGATGGGCATTACGCGTGGGAAATGGGGCACGCTGATCAACGCGCTACTCGGATTTCATCGCGACGTGCTCGCCAACACGCCGCTCGCTCAGGCTATCCCGGCTCTCGTCGCGGCCCACCCGGCACACTACGGCACGCTTGGCCTTGCCGATCTCGCCAAGGCGCTATTCGCTGCGGTGAAGAAGTATCGGACCACCGAGCTCCTTCACGCAAGCTTTGGCTCGTTGCCCACGGCAGTCTTGTCCCCGGTGCAGGCTTATGAGCGTGTTGTCAATAACGACGTCGAATTGCTGACGCTCGACCAGATGGCGGGGCGCACGGTTGCCACGGGCGTGGTCCCGTATCCGCCCGGAATTCCTTTGATGATGCCCGGTGAGAATGCAGGCGATGCCCAAGGCCCGTTGCTCGGCTTCCTCAAGGCACTCGAAGCGTTCGACGCCGAAATGCCCGGTTTTGCCCACGACACACACGGTGTCGAGGTCAAAGCCGGACAGTACCGAATCTTATGCGTGAAGCAATCATGTCCGACACGGTCTGCGACTCTCACTTGTTGAAAAGGTAAGACAATGGCTGACTCGAAAGTGATCTCGAAAAACAACAAGAAGCTTGGGCTAGTCGCAATGACGATGCTCGTCGTCAGTGCGATGGTCGGCGGGGGCGTTTTCAACTTACCGCAGAACATGCCCCAGTTCGCCTCGCTGGGCGCCGTTATCATTGCATGGGTCGTGTCCGGGCTCGGCATCTTCTTCCTGGCCAGGACCCTCCAGGTGTTGGCAGACATCAAGCCTGAGCTGACGTCCGGGATCTACATGTACTCGCGCAGCGGTTTCGGCAAGTACGCTGGGTTTCAGATCGCCTGGGGTTATTGGCTGTCGTCGGCCTTTGGTAACGTAGGCTTCGGCGTACTGCTGATGGACACGTTGAATGCTTTTTTCCCGCCGTATTTCAAGGGTGGCAACACTTGGCAAGCAGTCGCGCTCGCGTCAGTCCTGTTCTGGATCATGAACTGGCTGGTGCTGCGGGGCATCAAGGGCGCGGCGGCTCTGAATATCATCGGTACTATTGCCAAGTTCATCCCGATCGCGTTCTTCATACTGATCGTCGCGTTCTCGATGAAAGCGGGGCTGTGGGGCAGCGACTTCTGGGGCCATGTCAGCGCTACGCAGTCCGCAGGCAAGCCGCTCGGCAGCCTGCTCGCTCAAGTGAAGAGCACGATGCTGGTGACACTGTGGGTCTTTATCGGAATCGAAGGTGCGGTGGTTATGTCCGACCGATCCGATGCGAAGACCGTTAGCAGGGCAACGCTGCTGGGCTTCCTATCGGTCACCGCAATCTACGTTCTTGTCTCCGTTCTGCCTTTCGGCGTCATGTCACAGGCCCAACTGTCCGCGATTTCACCACCTGCCATGGCGGTGATCCTGGGTTCGTTGCTGGGCAAGTGGGCGGAGTACTTTGTCAACGCAGGCGTAATCATTTCGGTTCTCTCTTGCTGGCTGGTATGGACCATCCTCGTCGCTGAACTGCCGTGGGCGGGAGCCAAGGATGGGACCTATCCCAAGGTGTTCGCCAAGACCAACAAGAACGATGCGGCGTCGGTCTCCCTGTGGGTTTCCAGCGCAGTGATGCAGGTCATGATGCTCCTCGTGTACTTCTCAAACAACGCCTGGAATGTAATGCTCTCCATCACTGGAGTTATGATTTTGCCCGCCTATATCGGATCCACTGGCTATCTTTGGAAGTTGATGGCAACGGGAAAGTACCCAACAACTGCAAAGATTGGCAAGCCGATGGCGCTGGTGAGCAGTGTGCTCGGCACAATCTACGGCTTTTGGCTCGTCTTTGCAGCCGGACTGGAGTACATGCTCGTCGGCGCCGTGTTCTTTGCTCTAGGTAACCTCGTGTTCATATGGGCGCGCAAGGAACACGCGCCACATGAATTTCCGTTTAGCAAGATTGAGATGATCGTGGCCGTGGCCATCGTGGCGCTAGCAGCACTAGCGCTATGGATGCTGTTCACGGGTCATCTGACTCAGGTATATAAGCCCTAACGTGTGATAGATCGGTGGCGACCGACCTACCGTCTTGATTGAGCGGTAAAAGCGGCACCAGGCATTTTCATTTCGTTGGAGTCCTTGAAGTCCAACTCAAAGGACTCGCCTGTCAACCCAACGATCGATGATCCGGTTGGGATTTTAAACAAGAACTCTGGCTGGCTAGAGTCCCGATCGTTATGCCTCGCTCAGTCGGATATTGCGTCTCGGGCATGGCCCGATCTCGCATCTACATCGTCGGGAATGGTCAGGGCAGGAACAAGCACTGAAATCAACTTATCGCATGTCATGCCTGCGGTAAAGGCTGGACGGTCAGAAGCTAGCAAACCCACGTGCGTAAATGGGTGGAAATGACGGACCACCTCAAGAATTCTTGCCCAGACCATTCGTTACGCATGTACATAAGACTCCGTTCCCAAAGCCATTTGATTGAAGGTGAATAAATGAAGCCGCTCCTTAAAAAGCAAAAAGCTCAGCTAACCGTGTTGCTGAACCAGCAGGAGGCCGCCGCGCGCTCGATATTGAATCGTGCGGTAGGCCACCGCCATGACGAACCCGTACTACCAGGCAATGGACAAGGCGATCGAGCCTACGCCGAGCAGGTCGTTGATCGTGACTTGGCGCTAGCCGAACATTCAGCTCGCGAGCTCGACAGCGTCGCCCAGGCTCGTTGCCGCCTGAGCGCGCACACGTACGGGATCTGCGCTGGATGTCACACTGATATTAGCTTTGCGCGACTTGTTGCGTGTCCGACCGCAACACGGTGCGAAGGGTGCCAAGAACTGTACGAGCACACGCACGACCAACCGTCACACACGTCCATGTGAAACGCCGTATGCCTGCGGACCGCAGTTCACCTCCAGACAGTGTCAAGGTTGATTTTCAATCGTGCTCTCCTTCGCCATAGCGCGCAGACACGAACCAGCTTGCGGCACAAAAGCGAAATGCAGCGTCATAACACAGGCGCTGAACGTGGCGATGTTTTCCTATATCCTGGACAGAATCGCCTAGCGCAGGGAGAGTCGCTCCTTCTATGGCCGAGTTCTTGTCGGGCTGGGGGTACGGAGGGCGAGGCATACCTGGCAGGACGTTGGCGGTTATACGAGGATATTGCCTCTGGAGCGGAGCATAGTCCCTGTCGTATCTGTCGCGCGTTTGCCAACTTCATCCCGTCGACGGCACAGACATTTCAATCCCAAGCGCTGAATGCGCCCCCAAGTTGGCCGTCAGAAGCGCCCTGATCTCGTCCCCCGAGAGAGTTTCGCGTTCAAGCAAAGCGTGCGCGAACAGTCTGAGCTGATCGACATGGTCGTTCAGGATCTGGCGTGCCCTCGCCCGACCTTGTTCGGCAACTCGTCGAATTTCCTTGTCGATTGCGAGGGCAGTGTCCGGAGAAACTTCGACAGACTGACCAGGAATCACCTCCCGCGCACTTTCGCAATACACCGGCCCAATCGCGTCGCTGAAACCGAATTCGGTTACCATGCGCCGTGCCAGCAGAGTCGCCTGACGGATGTCGTCACTCGCGCCAGTTGTGACCTCGTCCGCCCCATAGATCAGCTCCTCCGCAACACGTCCACCGAACATCATTGCGACTCTCGACTCGAGTTGCTTCCTGGAAAAGCAATAGCGGTCCCGCTCAGGCAATGACATCGTAACCCCGAGCGCCCGGCTCCGCGGCACGATGCTAACCTTATGCAGCGGATCGTGCTCAGGCGAATGAAACGCGACCAGCGCGTGCCCTGCTTCATGATAGGCCGTCATTTCTCGTTCTTCATAAGTGAGCGTTAGCGAACGGCGCTCCGCGCCCATTAGGACCCTGTCCCTGGCGCGCTCGAAGTCGGCACCTGTTACGTGCGGGTGGTCGCAACGAGCTGCCAACAGCGCGGCTTCGTTGACAAGATTTGCGAGATCCGCGCCCGAGAAACCCGGTGTGCCTCGTGCGAGGGTCATGCAAGCCACGTCGGGGCCCACAGGTACCTTGCGCATATGTACCTTCAAGATCTTCTCGCGTCCCAACACGTCTGGATATGAAACGGTTACTTGACGGTCGAACCGCCCTGGCCGCAGCAGCGCAGCGTCCAGCACATCTGGCCGATTGGTTGCGGCGATCACGATGACGTCCTCGTTGGCTTCGAACCCGTCCATCTCGACTAGAAGTTGATTCACCGTTTGTTCCCGCTCGTCGTTGCCGGGGCCCACACCTCGGTGACGACCAACGGCATCGATCTCGTCGATGAAAATGATGCACGGTGCGTTCTTCTTGCCCTCGCTGAACATATCACGCACACGCGAGGCGCCGACGCCGACGAACATTTCGACGAAATCGGAACCCGCAATGGTAAAGAACGGTACGCCAGCTTCACCTGCAACAGCCCGCGCCAAAAGCGTTTTACCCGTTCCCGGCGGCCCAACGAGCAACACGCCTTTGGGCACCTTACCGCCTAGTCGCTGAAATTTCGTGGGATCCTTGAGGTACTGGACGATCTCAGTAAGCTCTTCCTCTGCCTCTTCTATCCCGGCAACATCCGCGAACGTGATACGACGTGACGTTTGCGTGAGCAAACGTGCGCGAGATTGACCGAAGCTCATAGGACCGGCACCGCGGACCGGCCCACGGCGCATCGCGAAGATCGCGACCCCGATCATCAGAACCAGTGGCAACCAGTTCGTCAAGGATCCGCTTGGGATAGACCAGCCATCGTCCGCAGCAATCGCGACCCGCACATGATGCAATAGAAGGCTCGCGACTAATCCGGGATCATCGGGAACGGTCGTGCGAAACCCTGTCTCATTCGCCAGTTTTCCGGAAACAGTGGACCCTGCGATCATCACCTCACGAACGTCGCCTCTATCTACGTGCGACACGAAATCCGAATAGATCATTTCGTTCGCGGATCCTTCCCGATCCTTTGTCGTATAGGCAGCCGCGTTTGTCGAGGTCGAGGTCGAGGTCGAGGTCGAGGTCGAGGTCGAGGTCGAGGTCGAGGTCGAGGTCGAGGTCGAGGTCTCCGATGCTGCGTCTTTCAAGGCTGACTGCCCGAATGCCGACCCGAAGAAATTCGATGCCACCGCGATGGCCGCCATTGTGAGTGCGTTGTTAAGCTTGCGGTTGCACATCGACATCACTCCTCTGGCACGTCGTCTGGATATGGGCTGGTAAAGCAACCGGCGCGGGTGGCCGCACAATGTTAGTCCGTGCCTCAAATCGTGAGCGTGAATCGACTCACTTCGAGCTCAGGAGCACAATCCCGTTCGCCTGCCCAGAACCTCTCACCCCCTTCTGCAACGGCGGTGCTGAGGCCCATGTGCATGTTGCAACTCCATGCTCATGGAGGAAGAGCTTTTTACGTTTTGCTTATCGCCCAAACGAAAATAAAACGAAAAATCGCCCCCTTTGGATCAAATTATTGTCCCTGTTTTGACAGAGCAGTCTTCCAATACGCGTCCACTGTTTTACTCTCCTGATCGAACGTTCCGGCGGTATTGAATTGTTGGTCTCGTTTCACCTGAGGCGCGGCTTCCATGGCGGGCCTGGTGGCGTCGAGCACGAGCAGGCTTACGTTTGGCGTCACTTTGAAGTCACCCCAGGGTACTGGAACATATTTTTCGTCTATGCCGAAGATGCCGCCCCTGCCGATCACCAGATAGGCGATCTGACCTGTCTGCGGACTCGTCACGATGTCGTCCACACTACCAAGAGGTTCGCTTTGAGGATTACGCACCTCAGTCCCGAGCAATTCGTCGGAGCGAAACGCAATATTATGATCCGTCACCGATTGCGCGGAGGCTATCTGCCGCTGTTGCCACTCCGGTGCATGTGCAAGCGGCGCTTTCCGATCATGCTGATCCGCCGCGTAGGTTTTATACAGTTCGCGGGTTTTGGCGAGCAGGTTTTCACACGACTGCTGTTGCCCATGTCGGGCCAGTATGTTGGCAGCGGCGACGAGAGCCCTAACCTCGTAACCGGGCCGAGCGTTCTGATATCGACCCTCGGCCGATGCGGGGTAGTTGGATCCCACATAACCATCGTACCCATATCCGAACTCGCCTACCGGATAACCGTATCCGTAACGAGACCCACCTAGCCAGTAGCCGTCTTTCCCCATCTGACTTGTAAAGGCACCCAAATCACGCAAACATTTCAGCGCAGGTTTGGTGGATGGGACGGCCATCCCATCGGGCGATGATGCGCTTACTGCGCCGGTGGCAACAGGCTCCGCGGCGAGCACTTGACCCACGAGGCAAAGACCGACAGATGTTGCGAGGGAGATAATCAGTGTCGAGCGTTTCATTTTATTCGTCTCCTTGTTCCCGGTTGACCGGCAATCGAACCGAAGGGCCAATCCACCACCGATATGTCGATAGTAGTTGTCGTTGGATCACATCGGCAGACTCGGAAACTACTTAGTTTTCCTACGGACAGCGCCGCATGCCGCGAATCTTAGTCGACGAACGTTGTTCAGATCGTTCACGGCCAATTCGGAGAAGCTTTACCCTGGAGCATCCTTCCGCAAGCTCAATCCAAGTCAGTTCGCTATATTTGCCCTTCGTAAACTGTTTCTCCGCAAACAACAAGATGATCGGCCGGGCGATGTCAGTGACCCGAGTTATCGCAGAAAGGGGCCGGAATTACTTCACACCTCAGGCGATCAGTGCTTCTCCTAATGATCGCTACGCCTTACGTCGCAAGGTGTAGGCCGCAAACTGCCGAGGCATTTTTCGTTCTAAACGCCTCGAACCTCGGTCGCTCAAGCCCCGAAGGGTGTTGCAAATCCGTCGATCGTGCAAATCGTGTCGAACCCGGCCGGCGTTTAATCCGAAGTGCAGGAGACATCCCGTTGGTCGATCGCAAGCAATATGCACCCTCCGCCCTCGTGCTTGCCGTTTGATAAATGATGCAAATCAGTTCTTAGCGACACATCGCCGTCTTCATTGACGAGGGCAGCAATTTCCCTGGAGCACCTTGCGACTTCGTTTGAGCGTTTAAGCCATGTAAAATCCTATGCGACTGGCGTCGGACGGTGTCGTATCCTCACCAGTACCCACCTTTGCCATAATGTTTATGGAGCTTCGCTTCATAGCGTCGGCTGAGCGGAACGGACTCGTCGTATTCCGGGCTATTTTTGATGGCGTCGCGGGTAAGCCGGGTAGAAACGGTAGAGCCGACCCAGTCGACGAGTTCAATCCATTGGGTCGCGAGCAGCACCTCCTTGCCACCGGGCCACCAGTTACTCGTATCGATGCACAAGTAACGAATGACCCACGCCTCATCGTCAAAGATGAATCCCGAGACGTGACCGATGCGACCGTCGGCTGCCTCAATGTGATAGCCCCTGACCGCCTTCGAACTGCGCAGATGGACGTCCGCAGGCCGATTGTCTGCTTCCATGTCGCGTCGGTCGCGGACTTCCGACACCGTGCCTCGTGTGGACTCAATAGGTCCGAACGGCGGATACGCGGCTCCGACTCCCCAGAGGTATGCGCCGGCCCAATACGTCGGATAGCCGTAATATCCGAGGTACTCGGCTTCGTGCTGACGCGACACCGGCTTATCCGTGTCGATATTCGGACTGTCTTTTACCTGTTGCTGCGTCAGGTCCACCTCAATGATGCCTGAGGCCGGATTCGCCTGTTTGAATGAATAGGGAGAAATCAAAACTCGTCGTTTATTAAACCAGTTTCCCGTGTCGACCACGAGATAGCGAACGCCCCACGCTTCGTCATCAAAATAGACCTCATCGACGCTACCGATGTCGCCGTCACGTGCCGCCACCGTGCATCCGTAAACACTCTCTACGGTTCTTAACATTTTCGATACTCCCAGCAAGCAAGCGCGTCTTAGAATGGTCGAGACGCCTTCCGAAGATAACCGGCGATAAATTTGGACCAGCATACCGAGCCTATGCCGCGGGTTACAGAGGCCCCGTTTCACGATCTTCGCGCTCTCAAGGGGCGCATCCATCGACATACCATTCGTGACCACGAACGCTACAACTGGGGCGATAGCCATGCCAAAGTTGTAGCTCACGGTGGCTCATAGCGCTGCGGTCAAAATACGCTGCACCCTGTTGCCGTTCCGCTGGCAAATTCGGCAGGCGCGTTCGCTGATACCGCAATGCCGCAAAAATTGATCCGTCAGCCGCCGGGCACCGGAGTAACGCGCTGGCGGGGCATGGACCATCGCGCAGACGATGATCGTTTGCAAGGTGACGACGCTTTCACAACTGCGCCGCCGCGGTCCAATAGCCGTTTTTGCGATAGTAATCGTGAAGCATCGTCTCGTCGCCACGGTTCAGGACAACAGAATCGTCGTACGCGGGACTATGCCTGATTGCGTCGCACGTGAGCGTCGTCGAAATGGTCGAATTGGTCCAATCGATATCATCGATCCACTGTGTCGCCAACAGCACCGTCTTACCACCCGGCCACCACTTTCTGGTATCGAAGGTAAGGTAACGGATCGCCCACGCGTCATCATCAAAGAGGAATCCCGAAACCTCGCCAATTCTTCCGTCGGCCGCCTCTATGCGATACCCCTCTACTGCGCGGGTGCTGCGCAAATGGATATCATGCGGCGGCGCCTCGCGCAGGCCAGAGAGTTGGGCAGCAACGGATGTAAGGTTTCGAGCCGGCTCTATCAAACTGAAGCTCGGCCGACTGCTCAGGCCCACTAAGTCCGGTCCGTCCCAATACCGAGGGTAGCCGTAGTAATTGACGTATTCGATTTCGTGTTGCCGACTTACCGGCTTGTCTGTATCGACCTTCGGGCTATCTCTTACCTGCTGCCTCGTAAGGTGCACGTGAATGTTGGACGCACGTTCGGTGTGCTGTACTGAATGCGGCGAAATCAACACTCTTCGCTCTGTGAGCCAGCTACCGGTCTCAACCACTAAATAGCGTATCTTCCATTCCACGTCATCAAAATACACCTCGTCCACGGCTCCGATGTCACCATCGCTTGCAACGACAGTGCACCCATGAATTTCCTTTACGCTTCTCAACATTTTAGATGCCTCTGCTCTAATGCGACAATCGCGGTGACCGCTTCCAATATCGCGGGTATTCAGTTCGGCCATGGATGACGAGTTGATCGCATGTATCCATCACGACAGCGACCGGACCTCCAACCCTCCATTCCTCGCCCCGGGTGTCCGATTCGCTTACTCCATTTACATGGGCCTGGTGAATTTCATCCGACATTAGAATGTCTATCGGAGAAGCACGCCACCACACGAGCTACTTGCGGCTGTTAAGTAGCTAATGCAATGCAATCGAGAAACGTGCGCCTATGTTCGTTACTGAGACGAATACGAAAGCGAAAGCGAAATAACCATTTCCCAACACTATGAATCATCACTAAGACCAAGAATAGTCGGAAGTTGGTATTACGAGTAGGTTCGGAAACTACTCATGCCCATGGGCAGGTCCTTGCTTCAGCCAATCGCTCGAGAACCCTCAGACATCCGCTATTTACCTTTCGACGGCGAAGCATGAAGTAATTTTCGAGGCGGCCATCGGCGCTTCACTTGAGGACGCACTATGACTCACCCGAATCAAGGGGGCGTGTCGACGGGTCAATCCATGGATCGGCGAGACCTGCGGCCAGTCACCTCGCGTAGTTAACGGGCTAACTCTCAGTGACCTTGAGTCGCCATTCCACGGCAGTTTGTAGCATGTTGATAACTCTCTTCCATCGCCAACAGGCCCTCCTGTCCGCGACCCGCGCCCCGACCGTCTGGATAAGCTCGCACGCATTCATTTGGCACTGTCCCATTTCCAGTTCAGAATCTCCGGCATGTCTTGCCCATGCTTATCGATGAAATGTTTGTGCTCGATCAGCTTGTCGCGAACGACCTGCTTCAGGTAGGCACCCTTTCCGCTCAAATTCGGCAGACTGTCGATCACATCCTGGACGAGATGAAAGCGATCCAGGTCATTCTGCACTCTCATGTCGAACGGGGTTGTGATTGTTCCCTCTTCCTTGTAGCCCCGTACGTGCAGATTGCGGTTGGTACGGCGATATGTCAGCCGGTGCACCAACCAGGGGTATCCATGAAAGCCAAAGATGATCGGCTTATCCCTGGTGAAGAGCGAATCGTAATCTCTGTCGCTCAGCCCGTGCGGGTGCTCGGCGCTCGGCTGGAGCCTCATAAGATCGACCACGTTGATTACCCTAATTTTCAGGCCGGGTAGATGTTCGCGAAGGATGGATACAGCCGCCAAAATCTCCAGAGTGGGCGTGTCACCGCAGCAAGCCATGACTACGTCGGTCTCACCTTCCTGGTCATTGCTGGCCCACTGCCAAATGCCAATTCCTTCAGTGCAATGCACCACCGCGGCCTCCATGCTGAGCCATTGCGGCAGGGCGTGTTTGCCGGCCACCACGACGTTCACGTAATGGCGGGTGCGCAGACAATGGTCGAATACAGACAACAGACAATTTGCGTCGGGCGGAAGGTACACGCGCACGATATCGGCCTTTTTGTTGATAACGTGGTCCAGGAATCCAGGATCCTGATGCGTAAAACCATTGTGATCCTGCTGCCAGACATGCGAGGCGAGCAGATAATTGAGGGACGCGATTTTCCGGCGCCAAGGCAGTTCTGACGTTACCTTTAGCCACTTTGCGTGTTGGCTGAACATAGAGTCAACGATTCGAATGAAGGCCTCATAGCTGTTGAAAACCCCGTGTCGTCCGGTCAAGAGATAACCTTCCAGCCAACCCTCGCATTGGTGTTCGCTTAGCATCGAGTCCAGCACCCATCCGGAAGGTGCCAGAAATTCATCTGCCGTCACTGCTTGAGCATCCCATTGACGGTTTGTGACTTCAAAAACAGCGCCCAGCAGATTGGAGAGTGTCTCGTCCGGACCGAAGACCCGAAAATTACGCTGATCCTGATTCAGAGCTACGACGTCACGAAGGAATTTGCCGAGCACGACCGTGTCTTGGGCTTCGATAGCACCGGGTGACGGTACGTCCACCGCATGAAGATGAAAGTCCGGCATACGCAGGTCTCGCAACAGTACCCCCCCGTTCGCGTGAGGATTGGCACCCATGCGTCGCTCGCCTTTTGGTGCCAAATTTGCTAATTCTTGAATAAGGCGGCCGGTGTCATCGAACAGTTCCTCCGCCTTATAGCTCTTCATCCATTCCTCAAGCTGCCGAAGATGCTCGGGATGTTTCGGATCGACAATAAGTGGCACCTGGTGCGATCTAAACGTGCCCTCGACCTGCAAACCATCGACCAGTTGCGGGCCCGTCCAACCCTTGGGCGACCTCAGTACGATCATCGGCCAGCGCGGGCGAACAGTGGCGCCGGCTTGGCGAGCATCCTTTTGAATCTGCCAGATCTCCTCGACTACCTGCTCCATGATGGTGGCCATGAGTTCATGCATCTTCTCCGGGTCGGCTCCTTCTACAAAGTAAGGCGACCATCCGCAACCCTGTAGGAATTGCCTTAGCTCTTCATTCCCGATACGGGCCAAGACCGTCGGGTTACTGATCTTGTAGCCATTGAGGTGGAGGATCGGCAGCACGGCACCGTCGGTCACTGGGCTGAGGAACCTGGTCGATTGCCATGAGGTCGCCAGTGGTCCTGTTTCCGCTTCTCCGTCACCGATAACGCATGCCACGATAAGATCCGGATTGTCGAATGCAGCGCCGAACGCATGACTCAGCGAGTATCCCAACTCGCCACCTTCATGAATCGAGCCGGGTGTCGTTGGCGCCACATGACTGGAAATCCCGCCCGGAAAAGAGAACTGTGTGAAGAGCCTCTTCAGGCCCGCTTCGTCCTGGCTGACATCGGGATAAATTTCGCTGTACGTGCCTTCAAGATAGGTATTACCCACCAGCGCCGCTCCGCCGTGGCCCGGACCGGAAATGTAGAACATATTGAGGTCATGTTTTTTGATGATCCGGTTCAGATGTACATATATAAAGTTTTGCCCCGGCACCGTGCCCCAGTGTCCAACTACTAGGGGTTTGACATGCTCCATCTTCAATGGCTCGCGCAGCAAGGGATTGTCGTAAAGATAGAGCTGCCCGACGGAGATATAGTTCGCGGCTCGCCAGTAGGCATTTATCCTGTCCAATTCCGCTGGCTCCAGGGTCATTTCGCGTTGTGCAAGTGGTGTATCTGCACCTTGCTTTCTAGAATTCAGCGTCGCAGTGGGCGGGTTCATTTAAGTCGTAACTCCCTACGTATTGTGTGTTCGGTGGCTCGGCATATGTCCCCGAAGAGGTATCGACGCTCAGTGGACTACTATGAACTCGCCCCGCCACGCGTCTGACGGATTTGCTACAGGCATTGAAACGAACTGATCGCAACTAGGCGCAGCTTGATTTATCGTTGCGTTGCAGGCTCCGCCCGCGATCGCATACGAGGCTCCGCCCGCGAACGCATACGTTAATCATAGCGGGGCACGGGGCATGAGCGGAAGGTTCGGAAACTACGCAGACTTGCGGTTATACCGGATCAACAAACCGGCATGCGCGTAGATCCGCAAAAGCTTGGTTGCCTTGTTGGAGGCGATAGCGAGCCGTCTTCTTGACAGTACCGATCTGCGTCTTAAATGCACATAATTGCATTGTCACCGAAATTCTCTCTTCGCTGGGTCGGACAGCGACGACGAGGTGTGGCGGCAATGTATTCGCTCGTTGCGACCGGCACACTGAACGACATCGAACCGTCACGCTTATCTTTGCTACGTGCTCAGTCGCATTGCCAATCATCCGATTAATCGCTTCGACCAATTGCTGCCATGGGACATCGCCCCAAGCGGTGAGCCCTCTTGCCAAGCCAAAGTTCATCGATTGAATGCGGGTGCCCATTCAGGATTAGGACATTGACGTGACATCATCCCTCGCACCCGCGCAAAAATCTACAACGGCCTTCGTCAGGCGCTTACGCTTTTCCAGCAAACTGGCAATGTTGATTCCCCGATCGTGGCCTGCCACACAAGTGCAGGTTTAATTGCTGGGTCTTTGCAAGTCAAACGGCCGATCTGGCTGTCCCCGATTGCGAGGTCGGTCGATATGGTTACAACTCGGATTCGGCAAACTGAGTAGTTTCCGATCCTGCCCAAGCGAGATTTTGCGGATTACATTGATCAGATACGACCGAGATGGGCTCGCCATTTCGTCGCCGGAGATGCTCTATTCTGGAACAGTGCAACCGTACCTCCCTATAGGCATAAAACTATGAGTTCGGCCATGGCACAACCAATCTGGGGCCTCTTGGGTGGCGTAACATTGCTATTCTTCTCAGCACTTTTTTTCCTGGGTAGAAGATGGTCGAACCTCGCGGAGAAGAGTTCAAGCGTGCCGGTACAAAATAAGACCGACTAGGCGGATTCTGGTAGAGCGAACTCGCACTCTGAATGGTGCGCGAGTCCACTTTGTCAATATGGCTCGATATGTCCTACCGCTTGGAAAACGACTGAAAATACCGCGCGGCATAAGCGAGCGTCGTCTTTGGCCACGCCCACCCTTATGCTCGAACTTTGGATCTAACTAATGGAAGGTGCTTCATCGACGTCATTTGATTGTGCCAGTTGTGCGGCAAGCGCGAGCCGAGTCAATGCCGGCAGCGACCTTGATCCTGTTTTTTTCATGATCAACGCGCGGTGATTCTCGACCGTACGCTGACTAATGCCAAGGTCCGCCGCAATAATTTTACTAGGGCATCCCGCAAGCACGAGATCCATTATCTGGTGCTGTCTCGGTGTCAGGCCAGAGATGTGATTGGCCGCAGCCTCACGCCAAGCAAAGAGCTTTTGCGAATTCACCGACTGTTCAAACGCGCGCCCGACGCTTTCGAGTAACTCGGTCGTGCCGATCGGCTTTT
>Ga0302233_10001260_pt1 | contig 17978 bp, 27 predicted proteins | sample II_Palsa_N3_1_FD_193516 | JGI IMG/M metagenome (GOLD analysis project Ga0302233, IMG submission 193516) | Peat permafrost microbial communities from Stordalen Mire near Abisko, Sweden - II_Palsa_N3_1 | ecosystem: Environmental > Terrestrial > Soil > Palsa > Peat permafrost | place: Sweden... | reverse complement strand
ACCTCACAGACAACAACTCGAATAAGTATGCTTTGTCCGAGAATTTGAAAAGGAGAGAAGAAAACATGTGGTTGAATGTGCATGAATAGAGATGTAAATTCTCATCAATTGTGCACCCGGGGGTATTATTTTGCAACTGCCGCTTCAGCCGCTTCCTTGGCCTGCTTGCGTTGTCGCAACTCCTGCTCGAGCTGGCGGATCTTGTTCCACTCTTCCATCTCGACCTTTTGCTTGTGCCTGCACATCTCCCTGATGGGGAAAAAAAAAAAGGCCTCAACTTTGGTCGGTAAAAAACGTAACCCTAACCGTACCAGCTCACGGCCGACGCGAGGATGGACACGCCCACGGCCACATTGCAGCTGCGCATGATCCTTCGCGAAGGGACGTACACCGCCACGCCCGCCAGCGCGCCAATCTGCAGCCCCTGCAGCAGGCTTGTCTTGGCACATGGCGTGTGACGCAGCCTTTTCCAGAACTGCCACGGCGGGATCTCGGACCGCTCAATCATCGGCGCCCTGACCGCCGGCGTCGATGACGGCGGCAGTTCCTGTGGTGGTGGCTGTGCTGGCTGTGCTGGCTCTGCTGGTGGCGACGACATCGTTTGCCTTTCGTTCGTAATTGACGCAACACGTAAAGATGCACGTATTACGTAAAGTTTAAAATTTATTTTTTTATTTCCTTTAGGATCCTACTTTCGGCAGAAAAACGGCAGATAAAACAACAAGCATTACACACTTCTCACAGAGAAAATGCAGGGATGCATTGGACTCGGAGTATTTTTTTTTCTTTCTCGAAATGAGAAATGAAAGACTTAGACAATGTCCGCTGCGGTGACGGGGGCGGCTGCGTTGGCGGCGTGCCCGTTCTCGATCGCCTCCAGGGCCAGCTCGTTCATGGACTTTACAAACTCGTCGGGGTTCTCGACTGCGGCGCCGGCCGACTTGGTCTGGGACGTGAGGCCGTCGCTCGACGCCGACTTGGCGTTGCCGATCTTTGCGCGGGCGCTGTTGGAGGCCGATTCGCGGCGTGGCGAGGACGCCGAGTCTTGGTACGACGAGAAGCGGAAGCCACTGACGTTGAGCGAGACGATGACGACGCTAAACATGAGGAGCATGACGGTGTGCTCGACGATAACGTAGGCAAAGTAGGTGCTGACCGACATAAAGTAGTTGTTGATCATCTGGGTGAGGATGGCGAAGAGGAGCTGGTCAAACGAGGCGGCGATCATGAGCAGCGTGATGCGTGTGTTGGTGGTGCGGTGCGCGCCCTGGAGCGACGAGAACGTGCGCAGGTAGAACAGGAGGGACAGGCCAAAGAACAGGCCCGACACGCACATGAAGAAGAGGATGCCGCCGGTGGCGTCGAAGGCGTTCTTGAGCGAGAGGGCGTACTCGCCAAAGACGACGTTGTAGGTGTAGCGCTGGCAGGCGACCATGGCGCAGACGGTCATGCAGACGTAGCTTGCAAAGATGACAAACTGGATGCCGTTGGTGACCCAGCGGTAGTAGTGGATGGCCTGGAGCGGCGACGACGTGATCACCTTGGACCAGGCAGAGGTCAGCAGCGCAGTCAGCCCGATCGTCATGAGGATGCCGCCGTAGCGGATGTAGAACCAGTTGCCCAAAGGGATGAGGCCCTGGAAGCCATAGGGGTCGATTGTGGTGTCGATGGCGAGCACTGCAATTAAAATAAAATGATTAGTTTGGTAGCTTTGAGGGGATGAGAGGCAAGAGGGGTCGTAGAGTCGTAAGAAGGAACAAAAAGTGCAAATAAAAGTAATTTAGAACGAGGCACATATTTCGCCGGTGAGACAGAAAGACGGAAGTAAATAGGAGCATCGAAGAGGTAAACAAAACAAACGAGAGAGAGCACGTACATGTGGAGGCGCCAAACATGACCCAGTAGATCGCGTTGTTGTACTTGAACACGCGGTAGGCCGAGCCGTCCTTGAGGACGGTGCGGATGTTGATGAAAAAGGACCCTGCCGAGATGACCCAGAAGATGATGCCAAAGACGACGCGGAAGGCGATGAACTGGCCGGTGGCGGAGAAGCGGACCCAGTCGCCCACGTCCGAGACGACCGTGACGACGGTGCCGTTGGCCGCAAGCGCGTCGAGCTGTTCGCCAACGGCCATGCTTGTGACGACGAGCTTGTAGCCCAGGGCTGTGTAGGTGGACGCCACGCCAATCGGGTCAAAGTAGCCCTCCTGCCAGTTGGCCTGCGGGGGCAGGGAGAAGATGGACAGGGTCGCGCCGAGCTGGGCGAGCTGGGCAAACTCTATGGTGTTGATGATGTCGGCAAAGGAGGCGCAGCCGGTCAGTTGGGCGACGCCAAAGTCGTAAAAGGCGACAAAGTCGGCGGAGGTGGTGGTAATGTTGGCGGGCACGACGGGCACGCAGCCAGGGCCGACGGTGATGGAGACGAGGAGGCCGGTGACATTGGTGAAGGCGGCGGAGGCGAGGAAAAAGTTGGCTGAGGGAAGTTCCATTTCACCTTTTCATAACCGTGTTCATATTGGATTTTCTCTTTGTTTACGGCTTCTTCATCGTGTACCTGGGACGACGACGACGGCGTTCACGGCCACACACGCCACCAGGGCAAGGAGGAGGGAAGAGGTAGCGGTGGTCTTCATGTCGGACGAGCGAACAGAGCCGGCAGGAAAGAGTCGAAAGTGGACAAAAAAAAAAAATACCGCCGTGCGACTTATTTTGATGAGATCCAAGTGGCGGATGTTTCCGGCCGGCAGTTTGTTTGTCACAAATAAAAGAGGAGACCGCTGTCCCGGCCCGGACGAGATGCAGTGCTCATCAGCCCAGCACGACGAAAAGTTCAGCTGCACACTCGGAAAAACAAAAACAAAAAAAAACAATCTGGGCATTTATTTATTTTATCTCTTTTTTTTTTAATTTATTTTTTTAGGCCATATCCTCGGCCTTGACGGCTGCCGTGAGGCCGTTGTCGATGGCGACCATGGACATCTCGCTCATCGTCTTGACAAATTCGTCGGGGTTGTCGACTGCCGCGAGCGACTTGGACGATTGCGGGCTGGCGCCCTCTGCGCTGGACGAGGTGCCGTTGGACTTGGTGGCCTTGCCGTTGCTGCTCTTCATGTGGGAGGAGGCAGACTCGCGGCGGGGCGACGAGGCCGAGTCGGTAAACGTGGAGAACTTGAGGCCGCTGACGTTGAGCGAGACGATGATGACGACAAAGACGAGCAGCATGATCGCGTGCTCGGTGGCCATGAAGGAAAAGTAGGTCTGGACCGAGAGGTAGTAGTCGTTGACGAGGTAGGTGAGGATGGCGAAGAGCAGCTGGTCAAACGAGGCAGCGAGCATGAGCAGCGTGATGCGCGTGTTGGTGGTGCGGTGTGCGCCCTGGAGCGACGAGAACGTGCGCAGGTACAGCAGCAGCGATAGCCCAAAGAACATGCCAGAGACGCACATAAACAGGAGGGCACCGCCGCAGACATTGAACGTGTTCTTGAGCGAGAGGGCGAGATTGCCGTAGACCTGGAGGTACGTCCAGCGCTGGCACGAGACCATGGCGCAGACGACAAAGATGATGTAGCTCGCGTAGATGACAAACTGGATGCCGTGCGCGGCCCATCGCAGGTGGCTGAACGACTGCACGGGCGAGGACGTCGTCACTCGCGCCCAGGCGGACGTCAGCAGTGCGGTGAGGCCCATCGTGATCATGATGCCGCCGTAGCGAATGTTCATCCATTGGCCGATCGTGAAGATGCCGTTGAAGCCGTACGGGTCGATCGTGTCGATGGCGAGCACTATTATCATGGAAAAAGAAAACAGGGGGGGGCTCAGTATTGGAGTAAGTAAGAAAAGAAGGGGGTAGGGGGAGCGGGTCCGAGATCTCATTGTTATGCAATCGTACCGGTGGAGGCAAAAAACATGACCCAGTAGATGATGTTGTTGTACTTGACAATGCGGTACGCGGAGCCGTCCTTGAGGACGCTACGGATGTTGATGAAGAGGGACGCGGCCGAGATGCCCCAAAAGATGATGCCAAAGACGATCTGGAACGACTTGAACTGGCCCGTCTGGGAAAAGCGGATCCAGTCGCCCACGTCCGACTCGACGGTGACGACCGTGCCGTTTGCGGCGAGCGCGTCGAGCTGCACGCTTGCGGCCATGCCGACGCACACGAGCTTGTAGCCCTTGCCAATGTACGTGGACACGTAGCCGAGCGGGTCAAAGTAGCCCTCCTGCCAGTTGGCCTGGGGCGGCAGCGAGAAGACGTACAGGCTCGCGTCAAGGTTGGCGAAGGACGGGGCGTTGATGAGATCGGCAAAGGACGTGCACCCGGTCAGCTGGGCAACGCCAAAGTTGAAGTAGGCGACATAGGGCCCAGAGGACGTATTGCTAAGGGGGACGACGGGGACACAGCCGGCGCCCACGGCAATAGGCACGAGGGGACCGGTGACGTTGGTGTAGGCGGCGGACGCATGGAAGAAATCGGCCGAGGGAAGCGTTGTTGGCGTTATTCCTATGTACGCCAGCAAAGAAAGAAAGAAAAAAAAGGTGAGACTGAACAGGAGAAAAGCTCTCGTGACAACGGGAAGGGCTTTTTTTCACTTTGCATACCTGGTACGACGATAGTGGCGCTCACGGCAGCGGCGAACGCCGCCAGGGCGAATGCCAGGAAGAGGGGGGAGGGGGCGGAGGGAGAAGACGCCGTCATGGAAGAGAGACCACTTGACGGGTGGTGCGGGTGGAGGGAACTGTTGTTTTTTTTTTTCCTTCTGCTGAATCTGTTTCACAGTCACTTGGCACGGGACATTTTTGTTGAAATTGTCACGGGGCTAGCCTGCCAGCCCTGAGATGGATCCGCCGGGACGACGGCTGAAACAGAGTGTTTTGTTTATTCTCACAAATTTATTTATAAGGCACACAAATTAAACTCCTCGCACTGTGGCCGTCAGATGACAAAAAACGAACCGACGACAGACAGACGGGACCGATTGAACGTCTTGTTGGCGTCCGGAGCGCCGCCCAGACCGCACTCGGTCACACGATTGCAGCCCCATATGTAGAGCCTGCGGAGGCGTTCGAGCTTTTCCCTGAAGATCGTCAGCATGTCGTCTAGACCGGCGGCGGGAGCGAAATTTGTTTCATCAGGGAAACAACAGGGGGGAAAAATAAAAATAAAAAAGTACCGTCCACCTCGCGGATCCACGACACATCCAGGAGCACAAGGAGTGAGCAGGCGTCGGCGATCCGCTCAAGGGCAGGGCGCTGCACCAGGCGGAGGCCATTCAGCCACAGATGGTGCAGTTTGCCGGCCGTGGGGGCCATCGCCAGCTGCTCCACGCCCTCGGTCGTCACGCCAGTTCGCGTCAGGTCGAGCCACTCGAGATTGTGGCACATCTACCAAAAAAACAAACATAAATAAAAGCCATAACAGCCGCCGGGCGGCCAGTACCTGCAAAAGATGGCCCAGAGCGTAGTCGTCAAACGAGGTGCGCGCGACATTGAGCTTGCACAGGTTGGCACCGACGAGGCCACGGTTCAGACGTGCGTAGACGATGGCGCCGTGCGTTGCGTCGTTCTCGACCTCGCTGCGGAGCCGATCGAGGCGCGCCTGGCGGCGCTGTGCGAGCCGTTGTTGGCGGGGGCCGTCGGGGTCATTGTCGTCTTCGCCAACAGCGTCCGTCTCGCCATCGTCGTCGTCGTCGTCGTCATCATCCTCCGCCCCGTCTGCGTTGCCGTGGTTTGCCGTGGACCGTCGGCCCTCGATCGAGGCAACCGGCAGCGTCTGTGCCGGCTCGGCCGTCTTGCCCGTGAGAGCGTTGCGCAGCCGCAGCGTGTCGTCGATCTTCAGCTTGCGCAGCTGAGGGCCCAGCTTCTTCAGCAGCGGGAAGAGCCCTTCGTCCGTGACCTGCCAAGAGAAGTACTATTGTTTATTTTAATATCATTAAAAGTACGTACGAGAGTGCAATTTTGGATGCTGAGGACCTCGACCACGTCCAGCTTGACGAGCTCGAGGAGGCAGGCGTCGTCAACGTTGGAGCACAGCGTGATCTTGAGGGTTTCCAGCGACCCAGCACAGCGCTCGCCCAGGGCCTTCATGGCACCGAGACCAATCCTCGCCGAGCTGGCCACGCTGAATTTCTATCCCAACAGATAAATAAACTAATAGAAAAAAGTATTGTCAGGTTAAGGTTACGGTCAGGGGCTGGTTCAGACCGCGGATGAGCATCGTAAAGGCGTGGTCGCTAATGAGAAAGGCGCCGTCCAGGGTGACCTCGGTCAGCAGCGGCGCGATCTCGGGCAACTGCATCACGACGTCGTCCTCGAGGCGGCCGCAGCCCTGGAGGTACAGCGTGCTAAGCCCGCCCAGGCTGGGCAGCAGCGATGCAAAGCCAGCACGATCGAGACCTTTTATTTATTTATTTTAAATTATGAATTCTAGAAATAAAAAAGAAAAATAACAAGGACACATACGGGCACAGTCGTAGAGACGAAGCGAGTCCGACGTGGGGTCCAAAAAGAGCTTGACAGTGTCGTTCGTGAGGCGGCGCACGTGGCACACGAGCTCGCAGATTCTGTCGCGAGCCCGGTCGTCGATGTCGCCAAAGGACTCGACATCGTCAATGTTGTCGCAGACGTACCGGATGCAGATGTCCTGCAGGCTCAGCACACGGCCTTGGATCTCGTTGAGGATGCTGCCATCCGAGCCCTTGGCGCGCCTCTTCTTGGACGACGGCGAGATCACCGTCGCCTTGCGGGCCTCGCTCTCCTTTTTTGAGCAGGTCGAGCAGCGGAGGATGCCATCGGGGAGCCGCTCATCGCACTGAATAAATATTTTAAAGTAAGTATTATTATTATTATTATTATTATTATTTATTATAATTACTTGGCCGCAAAAGGCGACTCGACGACGGACCATGCGGAAGCCGGCGATCCAGCGGTTGGCCTCGCCCTCCTCGTCGCTCGAGCTGTCCGAATCCGATGGCTTTTTGCCCTTGCCCTTGCTCTTGCCCTTGCCCTTGTCCTGTTTCTTGCTGCCATTTTGCTTTCCCGTCTTCGTGCCGTTCCTGGTCGTGGGTTCGTCGTCCAGCACGGGCTCGTCGACATACTCAAAGCGCAGACGGGGCCGGTTCACCTGCAGGTTTGCTGGACGATTGCTCACGGTCGGGAAGGCGTACAGGTCGCGGCCCAAAGGGGCGTCGCCGTTCTCTGCTACGGACTGCTGCTCATCTGCTACTGGTGCTGCTGCTGCCGCAGATGAGGAAGAGGCCTCTGCCGACGACGCCTCCGCGGCAGCGAGGCGATCAAAGTGCTGCTGGCGAATACGCTGAGCGGAAATACCCTTCTCCGCCAAAAAGGACGTGAGGGCGCTCGTGGGTCCCATCACGCCGTTGTTGTTGCGGCGTCGCTGCGGTTGCTGCTGTTGCATAGTCGGTGGTGGGGGCGGCGTCGCTTGCGGTGGTGTTTGGGGCGGCGAGCTGAGCTGAGAGGACAAAGATGCGGCTCGCGAAAGAGGTGCAGACCTACCGGGTGCTGGTGACGATGAGGCGGAGGAGGCCGCACGTTGCAGCGAGAGAAGACGGATAGCTGGGGGCAGGGACAGCTGCGGGTCGATCGGGACCAGCTGAACGCCACGGTGCTGCTTCACACAGTACGGACAGACCCACTTGGCAGCAACCCCGTCCAGAAGCTCCGGGCTAACGCGGAGACAGTCGGCATGGAATGAGCGCGAGCACTGCTGGCAGCCAAAGAGCCGCTTGCCGCCCCCGTTGCTTTGGCAGACCCAGCACTCGTCGTCGTCGTCTCCAGTAGGAGCGGAGGGAGCGGCAGCACTCGACGAGGACGAAGCGCCATCGTGTTGGAGTCGCAGTGGCACAACGGGCGAGCTAGTTGCTCGTTTGACTGGCGGCTTTTTCTTGCTCGCAGAGGAGGAAGAGGGCACGGGTGAGGGCAGGGGCGAGGACGTGCGCGATCGCTTGGACGGAGGGGGCGACTTAAAGTCGTCATAGTCCGTTTCGTCCTCGGCGTCCAACAAAGTGCTGTTGGACTTTGGCCGTGGCGGAGTCACCACGACGGGAGGCTTGGGTGGCTGCGGCTTGGACGGCCGTGGTGCGATCTCGTCATCGTCGTCATCGTCGCCGTCGACCTGCATCGCATCCCCGTCGCCCGCGTGCTCTTGTGGGATCGCGACGATGGGCGAGCTGGGGTTGCTGTTGTTGTCGGCGGCCGTCTCGCTCTGGCAGAACCTAAGAGAAGAAGAGGTCAGTGTCTCGCCGCTGTGCTGCGCAAAAGGGAACAACGAGGCTTACGGACAGAACCAGTCGCCCAACGAGGCCACGTCGGCTTCCTCGATCCCGATGCACTGCGCATGGAACGCACGGGGGCAGCCCTCGCAGCACACCAGCGAGCCCGCCAGCTCACAGAACGTGCACACGTCCTCGTGGCCGTCGTCGCGGTCCAGCGGCGCCTCTGTCGCGGCCTTGCGCTTATTCCCCGTCGAAGTGGCGCTTTTCGCACTCTTCTTTGATGGCGCCATTATTGCAAGTGTTGTCACCAGATAATTTTCCAAGAAAAAAATCATTATTTGCTAAAAATTATTACGATCATTTATTTATTCAGTAATCGTCGCGACTGACGACTGACTCTGGCAGGTGGTCGCTACGGGGGACGCGGCAACAATGTGACTCGAGATGTATCCCCAGTTGACCTCGTAGTCGATGGTCCGCACCTCGACGGGCGTGAGCGGATCTATCGTGCGACTAATGCCCTCGAGGGGCACTCTGACCGAGCCGGTCGACCGTGGCCCAATACCGTTGAGGTAAAATGGCCCAGTGACGTTCCAAGTGAGGGGCGGGGGGCAAGCGGCGCAACATAGCTGCACGGCAATCTGGTTGATTTGGATGCTGATGCCGGCCGCAACAGGGTTGAATGCACTGATGATGGCGGAGGCAGCAGATGGTTCGAGCGAGGCCGCGATCAGCTCGTGGCCAAACGTGCCCATGGCCGTGACGTACGCTGGCGGGAAGACAAAGCCGAACGGCCCCGACGTCATGCGGATGGCCGTGAGCGTGGTCCCGCCGGGGAACGACAGGTTTCCCCACGCGGCCGCAAACTCTGGCACGGATGCCCACAGGACCACGTCCAGCCCGACCCTGACCTGTCCAAACGCGTTGGGCTGCATCCTGACGGCCAGTTCAGCCAGCGGCGAGGAGACGTCGACGCTGGGGGACGCCGTGACAAAGGTGCACAGGAGATCTGGGATGGTGAGCGAAGGGACGTAGCCAAAGACGGCGGCCAGCATGGACGTGGTCAGGGTAATGGACGTTTGGTACAGCGCAACGACACTGGCATCGGCGACCGATGGGCCGCTTGCAAGCACGTCAAACATCGTGGGCAGCCACGACACGACCGCGTCAGGCCGCTCGCGGCACGTGAACAGCGGTTCGCCGGTTGCGGAGGAGCCCAAGGAGTAGTAACCCTGCCAGTCCACGTTGCGGATCGCGCGATCGGCCCAGGCAGGCTTCATGAGGAGGTCGTACAGGACGCTGGTGCTGTTTGGCCCAGGGGGCACGGAAAAGAGGAACGAGGCCGTGAAGGCGTTGGAGGGCGCTGGCGCAAACTGGGCCGTTGCGTTGAGGAAGAGGGCAGCGGACGAGGGCGAGCAGGCCGTGCCACGCTCGTGCAGCGAGATCCCGGCGCTGGCCTCGTCGCTCGCGTTGAACAGCGTGCGGAGGCCACTGCCGATCTGCGACGATGTGTCGGCCCCGAATTGGACGAGTAAGCTCGAGTTGGTCGTGCCGGCGACGTCGACGTTGAGCAGGCGGAACCACAGGGGCGCGGTCCAGGCAAAGGGGAACGTGAGGCCGTTGGTGAGTGCGGCCACGAGACATTCTATTGAGAAATAAAAAGAAATTATCAGCGATTATTTTTAGATATGAATCCTTATTTTAATTACGGGATTGGGCGTCTGGTGGGGACGCGATGCCCAGGCTCTGCCGGACCATGTACGGGTTGTTGTGGAGGATGTAGTACACAAACGGCCCTGGGTGCATGCTGACGGTCACGTTGAGTGCGTCGCCCACGGCCGCGCCCGCGTTGAACGAGCGAGTGGTTATCTGTGCCAGCACCAGCAGCCGTCCCTGGCTCAGCAGGCTCCACGGCACGTTGGGCACCGATTCGATGTACAGCCACGACGCAACCGCGAACGAGCTCATGTGGATGCTCAAGTGCACTGCCCCGTCGTCGTCCTCCTGCCCGTCAAGCTGCGTCACAACGACCGTGGCGGGCCCTGGGTACTTTGGTGGATTGGTCGGTGTCGCTGGTGGCGGCGTCGGCGGCACGCCATGGGTCGGTGTAAACGTTGGCGACGGTGGTGACGGCACGTCATGGGTCGGTGTGGCTGTTGGCAACGGTGGCTTGATCAGCTTGGCCACGAGGTCCTTCACGCCCAGCTCAAACGACTGGCATCGGGACCCGCCGTTGAACAGCACAAAGTCGCTGATGTGGACGCACACGTGCATGTTGAGCTGGTAGGGCAGCTCGTCCAGGTCCTCGGGCGAGGCCGCGTCCTGCGAGTCGAGCAGGCCCTGGAGGATGGCCTGCATTGCCGCAACGCTGTCGTCCCTGGGCGGCAACACGGCCAGCCGGACGGTGAGGACGTGGCTGGACGTGGATCGCGCGGAGATCACGACAGACCCCTCGAGCAGATCGACCGAGGAGAACACGGCTGGTGACGTGCCGGTCGACGCGAGCTGCATCGAGCCCTCTGCAACCGTCAGTGTCTGCTCACAGGTGGACGCAATGGTGAGGTTGAGCACGGCGTGGACCGTGTCTGCGCACAGCGTGTCGATCCGCAGCGACTGCACGTGGACGTCCATGTCGCCCACGCATTCCACCAGCTCGTTCACGTTGGACACGAACACGCCCACGAGCGCCGCGACCGTGACCGCCACCGCGAGAAACGTGCCACAGCAACAGGCCCACCAGCGCTTGTGCCGACGCGGAAAGAGGGCACCAGGCGAGCACTTGCCGTCGGGTTCTTCGTCATCCTCCCCCTGGGCGCCGTCCTGGGCGCCGGGACTGGTGTTGATTCCGACGGCGTTGTTGGCGCCGGCAGCGAGCAGCGGTTGTTTTTCGCCTTCGGTCATTTTTTCAGTGTCGACTAAGAATGTGAAAAACCGAACTTTATTTTTTGTGTCGTTCCAGTCTGATTTCAACGCCATTCGTGCTGTTCAGTACGTATTATATGTGTTTTTATTTGACGGCAAGAAGGGCTTCTGTGTCGCGCCGCTGCGATTTGAACAGGGCCGATGCTGCGATGATCAGGAGGCCGTTGGGGAGGTGGGTGTGGAGGGCCATGAGGACCTCGTCTGTTTTCCTTGTCAAGTACTATGCAGCAAGGGGAGTTGAGGGGAGAATAATAAGAAAGGAAATGTACCTCGGTCAGAGACACGATCATGGCGGCCTTGGACTGCTCGACGATGATGCTCGTGAGCAGCTGGGCAAAGTTGCGAGCGAGCAGTGTGTTTTCATAGTCCTCGCACACGACCACAATAAGGATTCTTCACGGTCGCACAAATAAAGTAAAAAAATAAAATAAAAATAAAAATACGTACGTTGACAGCTTGACCCACACGACCGTCTTGGCCTGCCGATAAAAGGCGCAGGGCGCAAGGTGAAAGATCCCGCTGTGGACGGTCTGTTGCGGCTGCAGCAACGTGGCCTGGTCGCCCGCGGCCGACGATGTCTGCTGCACGTTCATTACCGAGCCCGTCACAGACGCTGAAAGGCACAAACGTTACAAGGCACAAAAAGAAAGAGCAACGTGTACCCTTGTCTGAAAAGATGGCTTGCGCGACAGACGCTGCCGCTGCCACATCGACGCCGCCGGCAGTGTTGTCCCCATCGATGCCACCGCCAGCAACAGCACCGCCGCCGGAAGGCGCGTGCATCGTTGCCCCCATGGCTGCTGTGCGTGTGTTGGCCAGGCCGTTCTCGGCGTAGTCGGCTTGCTTCTGTGCTTGGCCCAACAGCAGGCCCAGGCGTGCGGGGCGCTGGTTGTCGTTGCCCTCGGGCGTGTAGAAGCAGTGGCAGGGAACATCGGACGCGCCCGAGGCCGTTGCGGGTGCGACGATGACGGCGTAAACCATGGGGCGAAAAGGAACTGTCAAAAAAAATCTTGCTTTTGATCTCTTTGTTATTTTTTTTTTCTTCGACTAAGGCTAGGCTACTTTGAGATTGTATTCAGTTGCATCCAACGACACGTGTGAGGACGCTGCGGTACGTGCCATTGAGATCCTCAGGCTCGTGCTGGTAGATGGCCATGAGGGCACCCATCGCGACAGAGAAAAAGGCGATCTCGCCGTTCCTATTTCACGTAAAAGCGATCAGGACACAAGTGGTGGAAGGAGTGAGTACGTACGGGATGCTTCTCACGTATTTGTACTTGATGAGGGTGTTCCAAAGGGACTCGAGTGCACTAAATAAAATATTAGAGTCAAAAAAAAAATTTTTTTTTTGTTTGTTTGTTACCGAGGGGCGCAGTACATGGCCAGCTCCATGCGACGGGGCTCGGCCTCAAAGAGGACGCACGCACCTGCGCAGAGCCCGTTGATGTAGTAGGTGAACCAGTAGTCCTTCCCGAGGATGTTGCGGGCGACGCAAGGGACGAGCCAGGCGGTGGTGCAGTAGGCCGAGAGGAAGAGCGACGACTGCAAGCTGGAATAGACGGTGCGGTAGAGGACGACGTGCGGCTTGGTCAGCAGCATCTGAGGCCTGAACACGACCGACATGATCACGTTCAGCGGCACGTACAGCTTGAGCGAGCGAGGAATCGACTCCAGGAAAAAGTTGGCATTGCCGACCATGCAGTCGCTCGTGTTGGGATGCTCCATCGCATGCAGTCGCGTGCATACGTCTGCGTGCTGAAGCTCTTCAATCGACTTTCCGGGATAGTGCTGCCAGCACGGCACAATGCAATATTCTTAGCCAGGACGTGCACGCATAACACATACCCCGATGATGTGTTTGTAGCGGAGCAGATCGGGCCGCCCACCGTCGATGACGTTGTTGATATCACGGAGAAAGTCTTTGCCGTCCTTGCCGTACTTGGTCATGCCTCCGTGGGCGAGCAAAAAGTTGAAGTAGGTTTTCTAACACGCAAGCAGAATGAATACACAGTATTTTTTTGTTTTTTTTTGACTGCACTGTACGTTGAGCGTCTCGGGATCCCGGATGAAGGCGTTGAGGATCTGCGCCGCCGAGAGCGACATGATGATGGCATCACCGTGGGGCAGGTTTGGCACGTACTTGCGCCTGTTTTGATGTAGTGAGTCGAGCACAAGAACGGTCTTTACTTTACTTCATGAGGTAGATGTAGCAAAACTCGAGCGCTCGCGTGGACAGGTACAGTGCGACCGCGAGGCGTCGTCCCTTTTCGTCGATTGCGAGTGCGAGCGCCGAGATGGCCCCGGCGATGAATGCTGTGAAAACAACGACGATTTGCTTAGGTCAGTCGATGTGCTGCATTGCATGTCTTACCATTCCACTCGTCGTTGACGTTGCGGTATCGCCGGAGGGCGCACTGAATGCCTTTGAAGCCCGAGACAAACGTGGCGAGGAAGAGCGCGAACCGGGTCGTGTCCCATCCGGCGTTTCGCACGAGCAGACTGGGCTTCTTGAGCAGCTTGCCCTGAATCAGCGAGGGCAGCACGGCCACGGCGTACTTGACAAACCACGCGCCCGCAAACGTGCGCACAAACCCACGCGCACAGTTGACGCTGCACTGGCCCTTGTGCTGGCAGTACGGCCGCTTCTTGGCGGCCTCGCGAGCGAGCCGTGCGAGGTGTTCACTGTCGAGGAAACAACAACAACAAACTTAATAGACCAGACGGAGACCCACAGTCACCACACGTACGAGCTCGCATTGCGCAGCTTGCTGTGGAACGTCGACTCGGGCACGACCGTCTTGAGGACCCGCTCCGTCTCGTCGTCTGTCAACACGCGCCCTATCAGCTGCGCAATGATCTCCTGGAGATTGGCCAAGGCCATGAGCACAGAGCCCCTCGAAGCCCCCCCCCTCGAAAAAAGCAAAAACAACGAACCGTGAACAGCTCCCATGGCTGGGCAGTCGACATGGTGGCAAGGTGGGTGGGGGCGTGGGTGATCTGGGCGTGGGAGACAGCAGCAAAGGGCGGACCAAAAAAAGCAACCCCACGCTAAATCGCCATGCTGCCATCACGTGTGTAGTGTGGTGCCCTGAGCTTGACCTGTTTTTCTGTGCGATGCTGGGGCACAAACGACCACAACGGCCTGCACTCACTCAGCCTGCCGCAGTTCAGTGCGCGATTTTGGTAAAAAAAATAGTAAAAACATGAAAAACCATGACAAACGCTAAAATTTCCTTTTTCGGGTGTCTCATTGTTTTCTACGTCCAGCTCTCACGTTCAAGAGAGCAAAAATGAGCGGTTACGGAGTAAGCGAGGTGAGCACATACGCTCGGGTACACACAGTCACACACACACACTGACACACACAAATAAAACATTTTTATTTTCACACTACCAGGAGTACACTGAGGGCGACGTCCACCGCGAGTCCTTTTACCAACCACCGATAGAGGACGAGGACGAGGACGACGACGACGACGACATAGAAATGACCCACGTCGTGTCCAACACGTCTGCTCAGCTGGCTTACAACCTCGCGCTTGCCCGAACCGCCGCCGCCGCACCTGGAACCGCACCTGCGTCGAGCGCCGCAGCCGCACTGCCCGCAAAGCCGCATCAAGATGACCACGAGGACACGGAAGCCCCACCGGCCTACTCTGAACTCAACGAAGGTTCTGGTGTTGGAGGCAGAGCGAGTGGCCAGGGTCTCCAGATCGAAATCCATTCGAGGCCGACGGCAATGAGGGAATACCCCCATTTCGACTCGCCCTACGGTGCAGAATCCCCGTCAGGGCTCCCGCTCATCTTCCCCGACAACAACAACACAATCCCTCGCCGAGGACAGGGCACAGTGGCAGTGGTTCGCCGCGGCGATCACGAAGCCGCGGACTTGTGTGACGCCGATATCTACGCGATCATGGGCGATCTTCCGGGCGTGACAGAGGAGGCCGCGCTCACCGTCCCCGGCCTGCGAGACCCGAAAGTGCGCAAGCAGCTCAAAAACCAGCGAAAGTACAGGTTTCCGTACTTCCTTATCGCAGTCACGCTTGTCCAATGCGCGATGCTCATCGCCGAGTTTGTCACGTACCACAATGCAACTGGGCAGGTAATCTTTTTTTCTTGGCAACTCTTTAACAAAAAAAAGTCTTTAGCTTATCGACCAAAACCCGTTCAACTACATGATCGGTCCGGACACCTACACCATCGTTCGTTTGGGTGCCTCGTTCCCCCCGTGCGCATTTTCGATGAACCCTCCGTACGTCCAAAACGACCTCTGTCCGGTCGAGTACCAGAATGATCCCAAGCTGGTCACCGTTGTGATTACTGGCACAAATGAGGAACTCGTTTGCGGCGATCTGCAGTCGTACTGTGGAATGTCGAATTTTACGGTATTTTTTTTTTTTTGGAAGGAAAAAAATATATTTTGCTAAACCTTACCTTGCAGCAAAATCCACCACAAGGCGATCAATCATACCGTGTCATTACAGGTCTCTTTGTGCATGCAGGCGTGCTTCACTTGGCTTTCAATTTGGTTCGTTCTTTTTTTGCAAAACCTTTCTTTAGTCAATCTAAAAATGTTTCTTTACTTGCAGCTTTTTCAAATCCGCACGGGCATGCCGATTGAAAAGGACTTGGGCCCTGTTCGAATGTTCTTCATCTACATGATTAGCGGCGTCGGTGGTAATCTTGTTGCTGCGCTTTTTACGCCAGGCGTTGGTAACACAGAAAAATAAATAAATAAATAATAAATAAATAAATAAATAAAGTGACGATGGGATGCTCCGGTGCACTATTCGGGATAGTCGGCATGCTGCTCGTCGATATTGTTAATAACTGGCCCCTTTTTTCTAACCCGAAGCGGGAGCTCTTCATCGTGGTCCTCTGGTACAAAAATTTCTTCTTGCTCATGGTTTTCAATAAAGAAATAACTGAAATTTTTTGCTTTGCCAGCATCGCCGTCGCTCTCGGAATGGGCCTTCTGCCTTGGTTCTCAAACTGGGCGCATATCGGCGGCATCGTCTTTGGAATCCTCTCTGCCAACGTCTTCCTCATCCACATCCAATACAACGAGAACGACCTCACGCGCAAAATCATCATGCGCATTATCTGCCTTGTTCTGATCATCCTCATCATGAGTGGTCTTGTCTATGGTAACTGTGCTGCATGTTTTGCTGACATTTATGGGTTTGTTTAGCTTTGATCTCCGAAGTCAATATCGCACAGATTTGCCCATACTGCCACTACATCACCTGCCTCCCTGGTCTCCCCGGTTGCTGATTGCCGCACGTCACGGTTATCCCAGCCGCCCCAAACATCATTTCACCCGTTAGTTCAAGCCACCTCCCTCAACAATCCCGTATATCATTGTATGTAGGACTTTATAAAAAGTGGCAAAAAAAGGGAACCTCTTTTCTACCAAGCAGGATTGATATTTACAATACGTAAAACGGGGGGTAAGACCAAGGGAAAGCTAGCAAGAACTTTTTGTTGTTTATCGACCGTACCTGCAAAATAGGTGCAAAAAGAAAGAAAAAAAATTAAGACAAGCCATTTGTGCTCGTGCGTACTTTTGGAACTCCCATTCACGGTTATCAAGTGGGCATACTTGGCGTGTCTTGAGCCAGCGTGAGATGCAGTGAAAGTGGAAGGCGTGCTGTATTAACAACGCGTGAGGTTACGCCAGAAGACATCAAACGTGTGCTATACATTGCAGATGCCCCAGGCGACCGTGCAGTCCTCAGTCGTTGCCGAGGCCTGGTTTGCCTGGCACTCGATGCACAAGTCCATCGTGTGGTTTCGGCAGATGGCGCAGTTGTCCACGACCATGTCTATTTACGAGCAGTACCACGTCAGCGACTTCCAACCAACACACGACCGAAACGTACCCCATGCCCACAGTGCCACTGCGTTCCACTGCACAAAAAAAAAAAAGAAAAGCAGTAAACACACGCACACACCAAAGCAGCCGAGCGGATAGTTACCTTCTTGACCTCGAAGCGCTTCTTGGGCTCGGAAGAGGAGGACGACGCCTCCTTGCCCGTCACCATCATGTCATCACTGTTTTGTTTTCGTATACCAGGGACTAGGTTCAGTTTCCTGACCGCCTCAACCAACAGAGCAAAAGCAGCAGCCTTAGCAAAAACCGACAGCACCACCCGCGAGTCCCCTGAGGTTCCCGCCACCACTTGCGAAACAAGCGCACGTACTCTCCGTCGTCCTCCATTTCCAGAGTACTTCCTCTGAGGTAAAATGCAGAAACCTCGACAAATTGTATATATATATTTTTTTTTTGGTCACTCTTATTTGCGTCCATTTATGCGGCCACTGCGTCGGGTTCCATGTACTAGAGATACTTGCGGCCGATCGCACGAACTTTCTGGTCAAAGGCTTTGGACTCGATGGCGCCGTCCTGCTCCTGCAGCGGGTTCATGAGCACCTTGATGTAGAGCTCGTGGATCTCCTGGAAAAAGTTCTTGATGTTGTCTTCGTTGCGGCTGTCGTGCAGGAGCATCAATTTGACATCTATTCTCGCGCACAGTGAATACGAGAACCCCAAAGATAACGTACTGCTGGCACAGATGTACGCCGAGATAAACCACTCGTTAAACTTGTCCACGACCTTGAGGTACCTGCCATCCGCGTTGTAATTTTCGATGATTCCAGAGGCTGATGAGCCAACGTACATTGAGTTTGTCGTCCACACCAGCTCATCGATCACGTCCAGCGCCGCGTGCACCACAAACTGATTGAGATGTCGGTGATCGTCCTTCTGCTCCCCCCCAACCCACCCAACACACCCACCCAACACACCCAACACAGTTTCAA
>Ga0302233_10001258_pt1 | contig 17994 bp, 15 predicted proteins | sample II_Palsa_N3_1_FD_193516 | JGI IMG/M metagenome (GOLD analysis project Ga0302233, IMG submission 193516) | Peat permafrost microbial communities from Stordalen Mire near Abisko, Sweden - II_Palsa_N3_1 | ecosystem: Environmental > Terrestrial > Soil > Palsa > Peat permafrost | place: Sweden... | reverse complement strand
TGGGCCGGCTGGATTTGTAGGCACAAAAATGGGAAACGGGCGCTCAGGGGCGCCCGTTTCGATGAGTTGGGAATGGGTTGAACTTCCCGTAAATGGTTGCGGGGGTAGGATTTGAACCTACGACCTTTGGGTTATGAGTGACGTAACAATCGTATTATCAACGAGTTAGATGGCATAGTCGGTAGCTTTAAAGAGCGCTAAGTTGTTGAAAATACGCATGGGGATTTCTTTCGGTGGGTTGGAATTGGGTTGAAGAACCCAAAGGCCGTTGGAATGGCAGCTCTCAATATGTGATTCCCAAAGGTCGTTTGGATGACGACAGTGGATGGACTTGTGGCAGGAGATGACACTCATTAGAATTGCTTGACTAGGTTGTACCCGAGATAAGGCCCCGAACCGGCGCCCCAGGCGAGGTAGGCTTGCGCGTGAGAGACGCGCATTATGCGAATGTTGACGCCGAAGCCAGCGTCTTGGCGCAGGTGTGCGAAGGAGAGTGCGCCCCAAGGTGTCTCCGGCATTGCCTGCATTGTGACCCACTCGTGCCTTTAGATGGATAGACCCAGGGCATTGCTATTTTTGCTGTGTGCAGGGCGGAGCGCAAAGGTGCTTGAGCGTTGGACTCGAACCAGCAGTAAGGATGTCGACGAGACGGCGGGCGCGGGGCTCCCAGCCGGGTGAAGGGGTGGTGTGAAAGATGCCCAAGAGGGCACGGACGAAGTCGTTGGGGTCGGCGTCGGAGCGGAGATCACCGTTGGCGATGGTGTGTTCGACAGAGGCTACAAAAGCGTTGTGGATGAGGTAGTGCGAACCTTCGATGGGTCGGTAGCTTCAAGTAATGCTAAGTCGCTGAAAATAGAGGAGAGGAATTCTTCGTTTCTCTTGCGTTGGGTTGGTTTGGGGTTGAATCTCATAGGATTGAGCCCAATTTCTCCGCGCCTTCCCAATCTGGGATTTGGCTTGGAGTTGATATATACACGGCGACTCCCCAAAAGATCCGTCCGATCTAAATATTTCGATTACGCCATAATAACCGCTGAGTTATACTGTATTCAGTATGGAGACCGCATCTAAATTGTGGGGCCGAACGATCCGTGACCGCCGTCGCAAACTGGCACTTTCCCAAGCCCAAGTTGCTGAACTCAGTGGCAAAACACAGTCTCAAATTGCTCGCCTTGAGGCCGGTTTGGATGACCCACGCCTTTCCAGTGTAGTGCAGGTGTCAAGAAGTCTCGGTACTGAGATCGTTCCAGTCCCGGTGCGCCTTTTGCCAGCAGTTAGACATCTGCTCAGCGCTCATGAACATTCGTCTTCGCCCAGTACTCCCCCCGGATTGGTAGGCAACGATCCTGAAGATGTAGAGGAGGACAGCGATGAGTAAACAGCGTCCTTTAGCGAGGCTTTCTGTTTGGCTTGGGCAAACACTTGTCGGCAGCATCACCGAATTGCCAAATGACAGAAACATTTTTGTTTTCGATGAAGGCTATATCGAGATCCCTGATCGACCTGTCCTCAGTCTTTCCTTTCTCAATGCTGAAGGAGCGCTAAACTCAGCCACGGTGGAGACCCAGACCAAGGTCGCCCCTTTCTTTTCCAATCTTCTCCCAGAGGAAGATTTGCGCCGCTATGTTGCTAGACGGGTGAACGTAAAAGAAGTCCGGGATTTGCCCCTGCTGCAACTCCTTGGTGAAGATCTTCCCGGTGCCGTAGTCGTACGCTCCGAGGAGGAGGGTCCCCCACCGGAGGAATATGAGGAGGACCCGACACCTCAGGACCCAACCCGAGAGGACCAGCCGCTGAGGTTTTCCCTTGCTGGAGTCCAAATGAAGTTCTCCGCCGCCGGCTCTCCAGACAGGGGATTGACAATTCCGGTCGAAGGTCGGGGAGGACATTGGATTGTCAAACTTCCGTCGCAGCGCTATCCGCTCGTGCCTGAGAATGAGCACTCTATGATGCAGTTCGCGCGTGCTGTCGGCATCAAAACAGCGGAAACGGGCCTCGTTGCTACGGAACAGATTGAAGGACTACCTGAGACATTCCGAGTCAAGGCAAATTCGCTCTGGGTGCGCCGCTTCGATCGCACGCAGCAGAACACCCGCATCCACATGGAGGACTTCAATCAGCTCTACAAGCAATTTCCTGAACAGAAGTACGACAACTACAGCTATGGAAACATGGCGAGGGATCTTGCGAGTATCGGAGACTTGGAAGCGGTGAAAGAGTTCGTCAGCCGCCTCGTTTTTAGCGCGGCTATCGGCAACGCTGACATGCACCTCAAGAATTGGACGCTTCTCTACGAGGACGGAAGAACTCCTAAACTTTCGCCTGCCTATGATTTTGTGTCCACCATCGCCTATCTCGACGACTTTACGATGGCCCTCTCCGTATCCAAAGAGAAAGATGTACGCAAATTCGACCTGGAGCTTCTCGCACGATTCGCTGCAAAGATTCCTGTTCCCGAGCGCCAGATTTTAGATGCCGCCATGCAGACCGCGGAGCGAATAGTAAACACTTGGCCGCAAATTCGAGAAGCATCCGTGATGAGTCCAGAAGCCCAAGAACGTGTCACCAAACGCATGCAACTGTTTCCGCTCACAGGTCAATTCATGCGTTGAGGCCATTCCACCTAAAGTCGTATCGCTCTCACGCCAAGGGGAGCCTGGTGGCCCGTGGAAACCGACCTGAAACGCGATTGCGATTCTGTATATTGCTACCGGAGACTGTATGCATATTGGCGTCGATTGGAACGGCGCACCTAAGACTGCCCAATGGTGGGCTGTTGACGCAAATGGGCAAGCACATTGGTTCATGGCGCCTAACATTGCGCCCTTCACAGACTTTTGGTTTACGGATCTCGCGCCGGCGCCCCTGTTCCACTCGGGAAACTGGCTGCGATTGAGATTGAGGGCCATGATCGTCTGCATATCCAGGTTATCGAGTGTGAAGTCGAAGATGGCGAAGTTCTCTCGGCGGCGAGCCAATACATCCAGCCGCTGACGGCCGAAAGGCTGTTTGCGTGCCAGGCGGCTTTATTTCCCGCGATGGTACGGCCCCATGCAGGTTGTCTCCTGTCCGGTAGGCCGAGTGCGTGTCCATTTTCAGCATGTTGCACGAGCGACAAAATAAGACGGCAAGGGACATCGCCAATCAAAAGAGATTGGTCTAACCGCATCCGAGCAACTAATCACGGCTCTGCATCGTCTCTTCATAAAATTCACTCGGGAAGACGGCGAATGTAGTGTTTCCACATGCATACATGCTTAATCGCGCAGGTATAACATTCCTTGTAGTCATTCTGGCTCCCTTGCTCTGCATTGGTGTTCTGGTGATGTTTGTTATCGCCCTGTGCGACTTCTCTGCTTCTCGAATCAAAGGCCGTTTCATACGTGCCGAGCCCCCAAAGGGTCATGAAAGCGTGATTGATTAAGATCGGAATGCGGAACCGCAATAGAATCTTTGACTAGAGCCAGAAATGATGAGGGCGGCAGTTGTTGACTCCAGACGTTCGCAGATCGCCCGGAAAGTCTCCTTTGGAGCAAGTTGGCTAACCCGAGCCCAGATTGGGCGAACGTCGCAAGTTTCATTCCGCTGGGTATTTCTCGATATTGATGTTGGTGGAGACGGATCGATAGCTCGCTTGCAGGTCAAGCTGGTCATTATCGGCACGAATCGCATGTTCTGACGATCCACCGCCTCAGCGAGGCCTTCGGCACCCAGGAAGTCGTTCTCGTTGGACTGCACAAACGGCTTCAAGAACTGAGCTGGAGTCAAGTTCACGTCTTGCTCCTGTGCTCGCAACGCACGACCGAGGAAGTGAGCTCCGGCGCAGGCCTCCATGCCGACCGGGGAAGTCTGCAGGTTGGCGGTTAAGGTGATGAGCTGCTTCCGGTTGAACTTCTTCTTCAACGGCACCTCACCGTTATCGTCAAGGCCACCGAGTGAAAGGTAGTCTTGCCTAGATCAATCCGTACGGAGCGAATCTGCATGTCGATGATCCTCCTTGAACCTGCCTACAAGATCACCCAATGCAAAGCGGGTGATCAAGCGGCGGACCATCTCAGTAACGCCGTTTGGGAACAAAGATGCGGATGTTTAGGTTTTCCGCTTTTGCTGTCGCATCTTTACTTTTTCTTTTCGCGCGCCGGTTTCGGGCGGACCAATGGCAGAAAGATGTCGTCGACGAACTCCGTAATGACGGCTTTGGAGACTGGTTTTAAGGTAATCAGGACCTCGTGCCGCAACAAATCAGGGAGCAGCGACGCAATCCGGGGCGTCAGCTTGCTTCGATCGATCTCACCGCGATCTATTCCTCGTGCAAGCACGACTGAGAGCTGGCTGTGATCGCCCAGGAGCACACTCGTCCTCAGATCGGTCATGCTGGTGTTCGTTTCCGAGAAGTATTCACTCATTTGCAAAGAGAAGAAGGCTGCGAACAGCGCGCGTTCTTTTGAGAATTGTTGCAGTAAAGCAATCAGGTCGCTACGCACATTTCCCGTGTCGGGGGTATTCAGAGGATGTTTATGCAGGATATGCCGTATCGCTGCGATTGCGAGATCGGCGCGATTCGGCCAGCGGCGATACAGCACGGGGCGGCTTGTGTGCGCGCGTGCCGCCACAGCCTCCATCGTGAAGCTCGCGTAACCACCCCCGAGCAACTCGCTCCACGCCGCATCCAGCACCGCATCTTCAAGCGCCTTGCCACGCCGCCGTTCGACCTTGTGATCCTTCATCTCACTTCACCATTAGATGCGTAATTGTATCCTATTGACATTGACTGAGGATCCTGATTAGATACATTTATGCATCTAATCTGCAATCGAAGTTTGGATTGTGGGGCCGAGGTGCATTCGTACAGGAGAGAACCCAATGCCACAGATTCAATCGGACGACCTCAAAGGCGTCTCTAAAACGCTGCTGATCCCACTGCATTACTACGCCAAGGAGAGCAAAAGCGACTCCAGCAGCTTCAAGGACGAGATTGCGGAAAGATTCCACGATGCCATCGCTTACGACTGGGGCAAGTTCGACGCTGACTCATCGCAGCACTGGATGACGGCCGTGACAGCAGCCTTCTTTGACAAACGAAGAGCCATCTTCGACGAACAGGTAGGGGACTTTCTCAAAAAGGCGCCGGACGGACTGGTGGTGAACCTGGGCGCCGGACTCAATACGCGCTTTCATCGCCTCGATAACAGCCGGGTCGAATGGATTGAACTCGACCTACCCGGTGTGATTGCCTTTCGACAGAAACTCCACGAGCCGGGAAGCATGCGGCACCGAATGATTGCAGCGTCCGTTCTTGATGACCACTGGGTTACGGAGATTAAACGGTACGCGAAAAGCCAAGTCCTGTTTGTCGCGGAAGGACTATTCATGTACTTCACGGAGGAAGCGCACAGAAAAATATTCACATGCCTCGCCGAGAATTTTCCCGGACAGGAGATGGTCTTTCACACGATGGCTCCGTCACTGATGCAGGAACTCGCCCAACACTCGCTTATATCCAGGCTGAGCATGAAGGCAGAGATGCAGTGGGGGCTGGACGACAGCAAGCAAGTATCGGCGCTGCATCCGAAGGTGGAATTTGTGGACGAATTTTCGCTGCTGGAGGGGAGCTACGACCAGTTGCCCGAAACGGTTCGGCAGAAATTGTCTCCTGCTATGGCAAAACAGCTTGCAAAGATCGTCCATGTCCGGTTTCTTGAATAAGCTCATTGATTCCGAGTGACTGATAATCCCCTGGGTTTGCGATCGCAGATGACGTAAACAGGCCGATGCACTTATCCAAGACGGACTATGCTCGGAACGCGCATTGGCGATTTGGCACTCTTCGAGAATCCTTACTGACGAGAAGAGAGTTTACGGTTACTAATCCTGCCCGCTGGGCTGAACACCGAGCCATCTTTGCGAAAAGGAAGGCTGGGTCAGACGTAAATGTGGACACCAAACAGTGGACAAGCCGGAAGCTACATTTCGGTAAAAGATTAGCGGATGACTGCAGGTTTGTGCCGGCTGGCAAGTCGACACGTTCCGGGTATGGCCAAGTGGCGGCATAAGACTGTGTCAGGCATCAGTTCGGTTAGCCCAACGAATTCGTAATCTCAATAGGAATTCAATTCCCAGGGTCAGGGATTCAATCTTCCCTGCTTCGGGAAGCTCTTCACCCACCTTCGAGCGCATCATAATAACCACTTGGGTCAAGCTGCGCCGATCCAGGTAACCTGCGGTACACAACCCAGCCTTCAAATCTAGCAGCACCATTCCATTCTGTCGGCACCCACTAGTCATATTTGCGCCTTCGCCCAAGTCGCACGAGCTAGGCTCAGGGCTGTGGCCTATATTATGTTGGCAACGGAGGCGGTGTATCGGGGATGGCAGCCGGGTGAGATGCCACCCACGCGCCATATCTATTGGCTGCTTCACTCATAACATCCAAAGGGGCATTACGGAGAGCATAATTCACGACGGTGGCCAAGAAGGCGTCGCCAGCCCCCACGGTATCGACCACTTGCGTTGCGAGTCCTGAATGTCTGTGATACCCGCTACGTGAGACGATGAGACTTCCCCGACTCCCAAGCGTAAGGCACACCAGGCTAAGGGGAAATGCGGTCATGATTACCTCCACTCCTTCCCGTTCTGGATCCGGCGATGGATGCGAAGTAAGACCAAACATTTTCAGGACGATCTCCAACTCCTCTGCATTCACTTTCAGCAAGGAAGCATGGTTCAGTGACCATTGGATCGTATCGGCCGAGAAGAATGGATATCTCAGGTTCATATCGAATACACGAAGACAGTCCGGGCGACACATCGACACAAGATTTTGAATTGTTTGTTTGGATAAGGCGCTCCTTTGGGCGAGCGTGCCGAAACAGATTGCATCCGCCTTGGCAGCGATCTCTTTCCATGAAGGCGCGAGTTCCAATGCATCCCAGGCGACTGCTTCGCGTATCCGGTAGGCAGGCTGACCGTCGTCGTTGAAAGATACGGTTACAGTTCCTGTAGGCAGAACCATATCTCGTTGAACCAGGCTTGTATCTATTGGATATGTATCGAGCAGTTTCAAAATTTCATCGCCAGACGCATCCGAACCTACCCGGCTAGCCAGCAGAGCGTTGTCTCCTAGCCTTCCCGCCATGGCGCATAGATTTGCTGGGGCACCTCCTAAGCGACGGCCCGACGGTAAGGCGTCCCATAACACCTCGCCGACCGCGACGATTTTTAGTGGAGTTCCTTCGGGTTGCCTGTTTGGGTTGATTGCCGTCCGTAACATGTTCATCCCCATCAACCTTTTTCCAGACTTGCGCGACGTAATGTTTCATGCGAGAAGGGCGGCTTCGAGATCCCACAAACGTATCCGCTAACCATCAAGACTTGGAAGGGTAGCCGATGACGCGACTACCCTCGGTTGAGATCGCCGACAAATTCGCCACTACGGCACATTTGCGGCGGCAGCATTTGCTTTAATCGTGTCCCCATCCTCTTTCAGAAGCCAGCGCTCTTTCACAAGACGGTCCACGTCTTTGTCAACCTTGGCAACGTAGTCTTGATGGGTGGGATATAGCTCTTTCAGCTTCGCTTGATCGAAGGGTGCTTTTGACATGCCGCACTCAGGTTGGTCGGTGTTGTTGATGCCGTCTGGATAATATGTGTCGGTTGGGACATCCACATAGGGACTTCGAACACCACCAACGGCATTTCCGTACTGATCAAGCTTCGCGGTGATCTGCGGAGTGTCTGCATTGACCACTTCTATGAGACTGCCACGTGGGGGTTCTACGCCAGTCCGGACCCAGAGGTCGAGATTTTTTAGAATGGCAGCGAAGAAGTAGTGGTCTGGAAAATCATTTCCTACACGCGGGGGCACGCATCCGTAGGAGAACCGATTGTCGAAGCCAGCTTTTTTGATGTCAGCCACGGACGGCTCAAAAGATCCGGGGTAGACATACCCGTGACTGGAGCCAGCAATCTCGTAGAGCCTGTACCGGTCGTCCTTGCCGTCTCCGTCGGGACGACGGGATTTATAGCTCCAAAGAAAATCGGTGTTGGTCATAGCCTTGATGACCGGTACATTTATCGGGCTGATCGGCGTGCTGTCGTTTCTGAAATCAACCTTCGGAGCACATTGGTTGATGGGAACCGGGCCCGGCCCCGCAGCCACCAAATAGCCATCGAAGATTGGCTTGTTCTTGGTCAACGCAAACGGTTCAATTGCGTTGATGTATGTAGTTAGGTACATCCCCGACTGAGAATACCCGACCGCATAAACGTATTTCACTTTTAGATTGCTCAATGGCCGGTCAGGGGCATTGCTTTTGAGCAGCGCTCCAAGCTGGCTGAAGATATCCCAGAAGATACCGTTCTCTGTGTCTCGCGAACTATCTTTTGGCAGTAAAGACGAAACGTTAGTACAGTTTTGCGGATCAGTCAGCGGCAGAGGATTTGGCCATGACAGCGGAGCATAGCGGACCGGTTCGAACTGTTTCAGCGCCTTGACTGCATTTGGTTTGCTCGTGATGCCTACGTACGCGTCACCGTTGCGCATAATGTACTCGTGCTCCATCTGCCACATCACATCCAGATCCCAGCCTCGGCTCATGTTGATAATTTCAACGATGACATTTCCACTGAACTTCTTCGGGTCGGTAGGCGCTCGCACCAGCAGTCTTGTTGTGTAAGGAACGTCCGGCGTCCGAATCTCCGTTTTCTTGTCCGGGCCGTACTGATAAACGTTGGCATGTCCGCTCACAAAAAATTCTTGTTCACTGTATCGGGCCTTCGCGAGGTCGATATTCCAACTGTGCCCCCAAATAGCTGACGGCTGGGCAGCGGCAACCGGCCCGACCACCTTTGGTAACGGAACATTGCCAGCGGTAAGAGCTTGCTGCGCAAGTGCAGATGCGACAAAGGAGGCACCCAGAAGAAGCGCCACCGAAGCATGGAAAAATCGCGACACACGGACATTTTTCATTGGTCTTTTCCTCGGGTGTGCTTGATGCGAAGTTTTGGTTATGCGGCAACGGCCGCTCACGGAGGACATCGAGCTAATGTTAAGCACGGCTGACCTCCACTATTCGGCGCTGGTCGCCGTCGGGATCCTGGCTGTATACACTCGGCACATCGAAGATCATCGTTTCGGAACCTTCCGGCGTCACCGGGCTCCATTTAGGAAGGCCTGCATGGTTGGGGTCACCTGTGCGGACAAAGTGAACCCACGCGTCACTCATCTGGGAAGCGAGTGCGCGTGCTTCAGGAGAGTTACCTGTTTGGGCTTGGCATCGCTCCAGATTGTTGAGGAAGAAAGCGAGATCCCCGGAATGGAGTGCCATGATTCTTCCGTCGAGAATGGGCGATTGCCACTGCCACCAGCAGTTATAAGCGGCAGCTCTGCGCAATGCGGCCTTAGCCTGGCATTGCTTTACTGCACTCGCGCGCACGCCAACCGTCGAAATGATGGACCAGATCTGAAAGTTGTTCGCTTTAGGATGGCCTTTGCGAAACACGCCAACGATTTCGCCACTACGACCCGGATAAAGGCTTTCTACCTTAGTACTAAGGTCTTTCGTGGATAGTGAAAATGCCTCCGCTTGGTCTAGTGCATCCGTAAATTCATTGAGCGTGGTGCATACGAACATGGGGACCTCCGCTGAAATATCCGGGGCATTCGGATGGAATGGATCGGTAGTTATCACCTCTCCGTCAACATAAGGTCCGAAACCGACCTTAGGGTTGTGGAGTGCGGTGGCGGGTGCATTTGCTGGGGAGGCATTGACGTTGGCCAGACCTATCAGTGCGGCCTGTAGAAGTTTCTCGCTCGAAATCGACTGTAGAGCTTCGCAATTCCGGTCAGATATTTGAAGTTCCTTCAAAACTGCGGAGGCAATTCGGAGCGACGTCTCTGGCCCTGGAACTTGAAGCATCGAACCGCTGTGCACGCAAGCCTTGTGGAATAAGCCTTTCGCCGAAGGCATCGAGAGCAGAATGCTCACTTTACCGCCGCCCCCGGATTGTCCTGCAATCGTTACGTTCCCGGGATCACCACCGAAGTTAGCGATGTTGTCACGAACCCATTCGAGAAGAAATACGATGTCGGAGATTCCCAGATTGTTGGAACGAGCAAACCGCGAGTCTTTCAATCCGGACAAATTCAAAAAACCAAACGTGCCCAGCCGGTGCTGCATACTGACCACAACCAAATCACCACGACGAGCGAGATTCTCTCCGTCGTAAGCGGGGAGTTCGTAGCTAGAACCCCATGAGTACGCTCCGCCATGCACATATACAAGCACCGGACGCCTCTTGTTGTCGTTGATTCCGGGCGTCCAAACATTGGCGCTCAGCAGATTCTCGCTTCTGCCGTAGCCGTCATTCCACTGCTGAACAAACGCTCGTTCTCGTTGCTTCCATTCTGCCCTCGCCTGCCACGGGCAAGCAGTTCCGTACCAAAGCGTCGGAAGAACATGAGACCAGGGCTCAGGCGGTCTGGCGGGAAGGAAGCGATTTTCACCGGCCGTGTCAGCGCCATATGGAATTCCACGAAAGATCTTGATCCCGTTTCGCTCTGATCCCCGAATTCGTCCATACGCTGTTTCAACAATGTCGCTGTTTGTTTCAGCTATTACGCCTTCGTTGGTGAGCTTCGGGATAGACTGCGTTGCGGGGAATGGGAATCCCCCAGACGTCAACTTTGAAACGGCTAGGGCGCCACCCACCGAAGATACGCTGGATAAGAAGCCACGGCGGCTTATTTCGTTTTTCATCAGGCGCGAGCTCCTTAGACGTCGGTTTTCATACGCGCGCGGCCAAAGGGTTACGCGGAAGCCAGTTAACCGTGCCAATTCAAATCCAGAATTGTTCCTATCCGTTTACTTTGCGATCCGAGGCACCGAGCCTCTCCTTCCTTTAGAAGAGGAACTTAACCGCCAGCTGAACAGTACGATTGCTGTTGTAAGTTGTGATCGTTCCGAAGCCGGCAGAACCGAGGGTTGAGTTCGGCGCATTTGGGTGACGTGTGTTTGTGAAATCGAATGCTTCCGCCCGGAATTGCAAAGTATATCTACCGTGAAACACGACTGAACGATGTAATCCAAGATCCATATCCCATGTGCCTGGAGAGTTGAGCTTGTTGACTCCCTCATCGCCCCACGTATAGTTCGGCTGCGGTGCGAACGCCGAAGGATTAAACCATTCGGCAGCTGATGGATTAGCGACCTTAAAGCTTCCGACTTGGTTGGGAAGGTTGGGTCCGTCTGCACCATTGGTCTGTCCGTAGACTTGCGTTACGGAGAAAGGGAGACCCGTTTCCCACGTCGCGATCGCGTTCAGGCTCCAGTCACGTACAAGGACTGAAACAAAATGTGACTTTGCCCACGCGGAGGGTAACTGATAAATCCAGATCGCCGACACCCGATTGCGGATGTCGCTTGGCGTAGAGCCCTTGAGGGTGCCGTAGACGTTCTGCGCGTAATAGCGCACCTGGCTGTTATTGATATCGTGCGACCATGTGTAGTTGATCGTGAAGGTCATTCCATTCGTTTCGCGCTTCTTCAAACTTGTTTGCCACGACTCGTAATCGTCAGTGTAATAACCCTTAACAGTCTCTACTTCAGCCAAATTCGGATACTCAGCATAAAGCGGGCGGCGTGTCTGAACGAGTGCGGCTCCCGGTGCAGCTCCATTTAGAGGGAGCGAATTGTTAGAGCCACTTTGACGTTTTCCTAAGCTGGCCACCCAGCCGGTGGTCAGAACCACCCCAAATGGTAACTGGCGCTGAGCGGACAGATTGAATTGTTCTACGTACGGCAGCCGGTAGTTCAGATCAACGGCATTGAATTGGCCTATCGGGTTCGACGTACTGTCAGGAACGAGTGCCGGAACCGGATCCGAAATGGAGTTGATGGGAGTGATCTGGTCTGGAACTATATCGAGGTTGCTGATAAAAGGAGCATTTCTCATAGCTCCCGGCGTACCGAGCATCGTAGGCACATAGCTGATGCCAAACCCGCCGAAGAGCAAAGTCTTTTGTCCTAGTTGAAGAGAAAAACCGACACGCGGACCGAAATTGATGTAATCCTTCGTTACGCCGGCAGTGTTGCTGATTCCATCTTGACCGGCGACGATCACTTTGGCGTCAGGATAATCGAAGTTGCTGATTCGATCCTGCGCCTCGCTTAGAGGGCTGTAGTAATCGTAGCGAAACCCCAAGTTGAGAGTGAGATACGGTTTGACGCGATAGTCATCCTCAATGTACGCCCCATTTTCAAGGGTGCGATACCCGGGCAAGATTAGATAGCGAACGCGTAAGGTTTCAGCCGGGTAACCAAGCAGAAACGATGCCATGTCATACCCAGTAGAGGTAGAGTTCTGCGGGTCATCCGTAAAAGACGAGGTGAAATAGTAACCGATCTTTGGTTCCTGACTTTGCGAATCTGCCACTTGGCGCCGAATGAATTCTTCGCCCATTTTGATAAGGTGATTGCCCTTCAGAATTTGAAAACTTGCTCCATACGAGAAGCTGTTGTTTGTGTTGAGGGTCGGATAAAAGTTGCCGGCACCCATGCCCGTATAGTCAGGAAAGCCCAGATCCGGGAACCCGCTACTTGTCGCATCTATATTTACGCCAGCCATTCCGAGTTGGGTTGCCGGGGTGGTTCCGAATCCTCGCGGAAGCGCACGGTTTTGATACCTACCGTAGCCGGCGCGCAGGATCAGCACTTTGTTTTCAGAAAGCGTCAGCGTGTCGATGATGCCCGCGGAATTGATAATCTGGTTCGCGCCGCCGCTGTCTCCGTAGTAATAGCCGAATCCGTATGCGGCCGGAGATACGCCATCAATTTGATATCCGTCTTTGTCTGGCAGGTAATAAGGAAGGGTGGTATTCGCCTCGTCCCAGTTATAACGGATAAACGCCGAATTTTTGGGGGACAGCGTGAAATCGAATCGGGTGTCGACGGTTCGGTCCGTCTGGAGCCGCGGCGTTGTGAAGCTGAAGTTGTTGTTTAGACCTGCACCTGGGATGTTCGGCTCCGGGTAAAGATTGATGACTGTCTGGGCGACGGAGTTGATGTCACTCGGGGTGATGATGTCGCCCGGATATTCTGTGCGTGTCGTTACCCCATCCACTGTTGTCTGCGTGTTGGGATCAAAGATGTGTGCGACACCAGTGAAAATACCCTGTCTCATCGCATCAGTCGGGACAGTGGATATATTGACCGTTCCTTGATTCGATGTATAGGTCTCGAAGTCTCCAAAGTAGAAGATTTTATTTTTCTTGATAGGGCCGCCGATGCTTCCGCCGTAATTATTCTGTGTATAGGTAGGCTTGGATGCGCCTGGTGCCGTATTTTGAGGAAACGCGTTCAAGGCCTGATTCTCGAAGAATTCGTAGGCCGTTCCGTGAATCGCGTTTCCGCCACCTTTGGTGGTAAATACAATCGTAGCTCCTGAGGCGCGGCTGAGCTCCGCCTCAGGGCTGTTGGACACAACCTGGATAGTTGCAATTCCATCTTCGGAAGGCTTCACCAGGACGGTGCCCACGAAACGCTCGTTGTCGTCTTGCCCGTCGATTAAGAAGTTGTTTTCTGCTCCCGTGCGACCGTTGATCGAAATAGTCGAGTCCCGGCGTTGATCGTCCGGGGTTCCGCTGAATCCTCCACCCTTGTAGTCGGTCGCTCCAGGAGTGTATTGCGTCAACTCGATCACATTTCTTCCGGGTACCGGAAGATTCTGCGTCTGCTGTTCGGTGATCTGCGAAGAAACATTGGAAGTATCCGTCTGCAAAGGTGTTGGCGCTGCAGTGACCTGAACGACCTGGGTAGTCGCGCCGACGGTAAGTTTCGGTGTGACGCGGAACGTGTCGCCGCTCAATAGAGAGAATTCGGCCACCTTCCAACCTTCAAAGCCAGGCGCATCGGCTGTAATGCTGTAATGCCCCACAGGAAGTTGGCTGATGGCAATATCGCCGTCGCTATTCGAAACGGCGTTATATGCCACGCCGGTGGCAAGATTGGTGACTGTCACCTTTGCGTTTGGAATTACAGCGCCTGTTGTATCGGTCACTGTGCCCACCACACTTGCAGTTGATACCTGCGCCACCAGATGTATCCCCGGGAAGATCGCACTCAAAATGAGAAACACGATCAAATTGAAGTTTCGCTGAAGGGCGTTTGCGGACCTTGTACGCACGTGCAAGGAACAGGCTTTGCTGGACATTTTCAATCTCCTTCAGACACCGGCACGTTGAGCAACGATAGGCGAATTATCCAGGCCCTATGCTCTCAAATTTGACATTACAACTAATGTGCTATTTGCCTGATACATATCATGACTGCATTTTTGGTGCGACATCTCTATTAGTCGTTTCATGCTATGACTGTCAAGAGTTTTCTGAGAGCGGTTCGTGGGGAGGTGCCATCAAGGGAGCGCCCCCTTCTGGAGTCCGATGAGATCGAGCGGCAGATCCCTCGATTTTTTCGCATTGGAGTGGACGACCGTTCTTCCGCTCGTCACTGTCGGCTCAAGGATGAAACCAGGCAATGCTCAGCGCTGATGGGCTGTTTCAATCCACGTGGCCCTTAAGTGCGGTCTGATCGTGTAATTTGGGCAAGATGCTTTCTGTTGATCACGAGCTAGCGCACATTCAGTTTCGAACCACAAGAATCCCGCACGATAAATTCCCACCCTACGTGGATTTCGACCGCAGCCCGCTTCGGATTGCGGATGCGGTCCAGCATCAGCATCATTGCCATGTGACCAATTTCCTCGCAGTTTTGATGGATCGTTGTTAGCGGTACCGGCAGGTAACGAGCGTAAGCAACATCGTCGACCCCAACCATTCTAATTTCCTCTGGAATGCGCACACCCAGACTAATTAAGGTCTGCATAAGCTTCGCGGCGGTCATGTCATTGCCGCACACAATTGCGTCAGGCTGTTCGTGGGCCAGGAGTTGCTCGATCCGATGCTTGTCCTCCACATCCCCGAAGAAAATGTGCCCTTTGTATTGGTAGTTGAGGCCGCGAATGGCCTCCTCATATCCCCGAATTCGCTCCGTAATGGTACTCGCGGAGCGGCTGCGAGCCGCATAAATTATCCGTTTTGCGCCTTGCTGTCCGAGGTAGCTTGTGAGAGCGAAGCCGGCCCGGTGGTTGTCTATCCCGACCAAATCGATACCACTGGCCGTGGTGTAGTTCTCAAACGAGCGGTCCAACTGCACAATATGAATGTTTTCCGATTTGAGGAGCGACATAAGCCGCAGGTTTACCTCTTCTCCGCCTTCAACATACTCAATGGGTGCGAAGAAAACGCCAGCGACCTTTTGTCGAATAAATTGCTGGCACAGACGTTCTGCGTCTTCGACGCGTCGCCCTTCCATAGATATGCCCTGACCCCAAACCAGCGAGTGCGATCCCTCCCCCGGGTAATTCATCAACCCTTTGCAGATCGGCTCAAAAATCTCAGTTCGACCGAGGTCCGGAATTAGCAGCCCAAATTGCAGGCTTCCGGAGTCCTTGGCAGCCTCAACGAAACTTCCGGAGCCGGCCCTCCGGACAATGACTCCATCTCGCTGAAGGTTTTGAAGAGCCTTGGCAATCGTAATTCGCGAAGTATTGAAGCGTTCGCATAAAGCGGCTTCGCTCGGCAGGCGCTCACCAGGTCGATATTTGCCGGCGCGAATTTCCTTCAAGAGCTCTTCGTACACCAAACGGTGGAGAAGAGAACGTCCCGTTACTTTTGTATTGGCGTCTGCATGATCCGGCATTTTCGTCGATCCAGTCATCATGAATGTACTCGTTCAACGGCCCGACAAAGGCCTTCTTTCACAGACCTTACCATCGGCCACCTGTCATGACAAGCATCGAGAGAGGGGTGGAATAAAAGAATTTGTGAGGAAATTTATTGGGTTGCGCTGGTTCTCCATAGGGCTTGCGAAATGGATATCGAATATTTCAGCTTTGAGTAGGGTGGAGTCCAAATATCATGTCATTTGACATTAAAAAGAATGACAGGATATGATCGCGACGCTGACCAGTAGTTACAGCTTTTAATGCATCCCTGCCCGGCTCGCAAGGGACTGCGGCCTCTAGATCGATCGAGTCAAGGTGCTAACGTGAAACTTTTCTCTTTCAAAGGGCGTCGCAGTGTAACGATCGGAACGGACGAGCTCCGTTTGACCCTGACTGAGGAGGGTGGACAGGTCGCCGAACTATTGCATAGAAAGTCCGGCATCAGCCCCCTGTACGTCCCGGAATGGCGATCCATTGAACCTTCGGAGTATTCCGCGGAACTTGACCCTGACTATGGGTCGAATTCGGAGTCCCGTCTTGTTGCGGGTCTCCTGGGGCACAGTCTTTGCCTCGATATCTTCGGCGCACCGAGCCCTGAAGAAGCTGCAGCGGGTATTCCAGTGCACGGCGAAGCCTCGATTGCGCAATACAGCCTCGAATCTACGGAAAACTCGCTTTTCATGCACGCTTCGCTGCCAAGAGCCCAGATGAGGTTTGGGCGCCGAATCGCCTTGGCCGAAGATGGCTTGGTTCTTTTCAACGAGTCGGTTGTGAACGAAGCTGATGTAGACCATCCAATCGGCTGGACACAGCATGTCACTCTAGGCGCTCCCTTTTTAGAGGGTGGGCTTACTCATTTTCTGGCGTCCGCCAGGGAATCCAAAGTCTCTGGGCAAAGTTTTAACAATGGCCTGGGAATGCAGAAACCCGACGCGGTTTTCGACTGGCCGCTTTGTCCCAGAAAGGACGGTCGCGTCGACGACCTTCGGACGTTTACGACCGAGACAGTCTCCGGGGGGTTCACCGCCCACAAGATGGACCCAACGCTGCCGCACGCATTTTTCGTCGCGTGGTCAGAAAGATTCAACCTCGCATTCGGATACGTCTGGCAACGGGAGGACTTTCCGTGGCTTTCTCGCTGGGAAGAAAACCATCTTCGTCCGTGGGCTCCATGGAACTCAAAGGCCTTGGCGCTTGGAATGGAGTTTGGCGTGTCGCCCATGGTCGAGTCGCGTCGCGAAATGGTCGAGCGAGGCCGAATGTTTGATACGCCCACGTTCCGATGGATCCCGGCCAGGACAGAGGTTTCCGCTCGCTATTGCGCATTTCTTCGCGAGACAAAACAGATGCCTCGAAACGTGAGGTGGGATGGGGAAAATTTGCTCGAGCTATCGTAGTGGTATATTTATAAATCCCTTCCAGCGCATGCTTCACAAATGCCCTTCCCTACGAAGCGCCAACCACCTTTCGAAACGATTTTACGAATGTGCTGAGATAGAGGGACATATGCAAACCGTGCCGCTTCCGAATACTTCGCAAGTTCTCCGTCCAAACAGAGAGCCCTTGGTGGCACAGCATTACATCGTCTCGTTCTGCGTAGTCACGTTTCTCTTCTTCCTGTGGGCGCTCCCCAACAACCTGAATGACATCTTGATTCGACAATTTATGAAGTCGTTCCAAATCTCAAGATTGCAGGCGGGATTTGTCCAGTCCTCTTTCTATATGGGGTACTTCCTTGTGTCGTGGCCAGCCGCTCTCATCATGCGCAGGTTTGGATATCGTGTCGGGCTGATATGTGGACTTCTTCTCTACAGCGCCGGAGCCTTCCTGTTCTGGCCCGCTGCACACATCGATCGATACAGCGTATTTCTGCTGGCACTATTCATCATCGCGTCAGGTCTAGCCTTCCTCGAAACCGGCGCCAGCTCTTTCATCGCGCAGCTCGGAGACCCTTCCACGTCAGAGCGGCGCCTCAACCTCGCGCAATCGTTTAATCCGCCGGGAACGATCGCTGGAGCTCTCATCGGCACCGTATTCATTCTTTCTGGAGCAGAACCGAGCTCGGATCAGCTTGCTTCAATGAAAGCGGCGGGAATCTATCAGGCGTTCCTGCAGCACGAGATCATGCGCGTGGTTACACCATATGTAATCCTGAGCGTCGTCGTCTTGCTGTTTGTTGTCGCTCTGTTGAAAATTCCGATCCCTGCGCAGACA
>Ga0302233_10001255_pt1 | contig 18014 bp, 25 predicted proteins | sample II_Palsa_N3_1_FD_193516 | JGI IMG/M metagenome (GOLD analysis project Ga0302233, IMG submission 193516) | Peat permafrost microbial communities from Stordalen Mire near Abisko, Sweden - II_Palsa_N3_1 | ecosystem: Environmental > Terrestrial > Soil > Palsa > Peat permafrost | place: Sweden... | reverse complement strand
GTGCCGCTGGTCACGCACGCGCCCATCTCGCTCTTGCCCACGCCCTTTCCCCGATCGGCCTACCTCTTTGCCAAGCGTCTTCAGGTTTCCGTTTTTGCGTTCAACCTTACGTTTGGCTTTGTTAACGCTTGCTTACATCAGCCACTGTTCAACCTGCTTGTGCACCGCATCAGCATCCACCCGACCTTCCTGGACGAGGTCTGCCAGAGCGTGGCCAAGGTGGACACGTTCACGGCCGCGCTCTACGCCGTGTACCAGCAGACGCGCACGCCCGTGCAGCCGATCGTCCTGGGCATCCACCGCTCAGACTACCTTTTGCACCAGCAGCAGCCAGGCGCCGAGCCAGTGCCGCAGCAGGTCGAGCTCAACACGATCGCCTCGTCCTTCTCGAGCCTGTCGTACCTGACGAGCCAACTGCACCGCCACCTGCTCTCCAGCAGCACCAGCACCAGCAGCCTCCTCCCCCAGCTGGCCGAGACCGCGTCCGATCGCAGCCTCGCCGACGCCATTGCCGAGGCCTGGCGGCTGTACAGTGCGGCGGCGCACGGCGCCGTCCCCGGTGCCGTCGTCGTCATGATCGTCCAGCCCGGCGAGAAGAACGCGTTTGACCAGCGCTGGATCGAGTACCAGCTCGCCAAGCTGCACGGCATCAAGCTCCTCCGCAAGACCCTGCTCGAGATGGCCACGGGCGCCCGCGTCGGCTTGGACCACACGCTGTACCTGACGGACGGGCAGCAGAACGACATCGGGGTCGCAGTCGTGTACTACCGCGCGGGGTACACGCCCGTCGACTACCCGTCTGACAAGGAGTGGGCCGCACGGCTGCTGATCGAGCAGAGCAGCGCGATCAAGTGCCCGTCCATCGCCTACCACCTCGCCGGCCTCAAGAAGGTCCAACAGGTGCTGGCACTGCCCGGGCAGGTCGAGAAGTTCATGTCGCCCGAGGAGTCGGCGCAGCTGCGCGCGTCGTTCACAGGCCTGTTCCCGCTCTCGGATGACGCGGCCGGTCTCGCCGCAGTCGAGCTCGCCCTTGCCAACCCCGCGGCCTACGTGCTCAAGCCGCAGCGCGAGGGCGGCGGCAACAACTTTTACAACGAGCAGGTCAAAGAGATGCTCCTAAAGCTGACGCCCAAAGAGCGCAGCGCCTACATCCTCATGGAGCGCATCTTGCCGCCGTCCAACCCTGGCAAGGTCTTGCGCAAGGGCGTTCTGTCCGAGTACCCCACCGTCAGCGAGCTCGGCATCTACGGCTGCTTCATCGGGTACGACGAGAAATAACAATTCAAAAATACAAAAATACTAAATCGAGGTGAAAAATAATAGAAAGAACGAGCACGTCCTCCTCAACCGCGAGGGCGGCCATCTTCTGCGCACCAAGGGCGCCAATGTCGACGAGGGAGGTGTTGCCGCTGGCTACGCGCATGTTGACTGTCCTCTTTTGATTTGAGTACAAAATAAATATCTAGTTATTGATGGATAAAGGAATTGTTCAGAGAGGGCATCGGGGTATCGCTAATGGCGTCCAGTCGTTTCCACAGGTCTCGATTGGTGCTGGCCATGCTCGGTCGGTTGTTGGGAGCGCCTTGCTGGTGAGTATACGTGAGGGCGTCCGTCTTCATACGCCGGAGGGTGTTCATGCAGTCCTGGCGTACTTGCAGGAGCATCTCCTCATAGTCGGTGATGATGCGCAGGTTCTCTTGCCTGCACGCCTCGTGGTCGCTCGACGAGAGTTCTTGACGCAGCCGGGCGAGTGCTGTCTGCTTTTCCTGGGAGTACGCCTGCTTCATCTCGGCCTGGTACACTCCTTTTTCGCGCACAAACTGCTGCACGAGGTCCTGCTCGCGCTTGAGATAAACAGATCGCACGTGGTCCGATGCCACTTGAAGCTCGCTTCGACGAAGCGTTTCGAGTTTCTGCAACTTTTCGGCGTGCTCCTTTAGTGTGGCCTCGTGCAATCTCTCGAGTTTGCCGAGCTTGCCTTGCTGCTATATTTTTTTTTTTTTTAATTAGTCCCTGTAAAAAATAATGATAAAGCAACGAAACCTCATCCTCTCTCTCCGTTAGCTTGACAGAGAGTTCGCTGGCGATGGTCAGAGCCTCTTGCAGCTGGGCCTCCATGTCTGAAAACTCATTTGTGCGGCCTTGCTGGTGTGGCAGTGTTTGCACTTGAACCGCGTGCTGTGCGTTCGACTTTAATCGTGCAATTTCCTGCTCCAATTGGTCGATCGTCTGCTTGAGAGCTTTGTTGGCTTGATCGGCCTGCTGCGTCTTGGTCCTTAGCGTTTGGTTCTCCAGGTCGGCCTGCTGCGCCTTTGCTTTCAACAATGCAATCTCTTGCTCGGGTTGCCCGACTGTTTGCTTGAGCACCAGGATTTGCTGAGCTTGTGCGGTTAGCTCGTTCTCACGCTGCGCGATCGTTTGTTCCGCTTGTAGGATAGTTTGTCTTAGGGTCTGCTGTTGCTGTGCCTGTGCAGTCATTTCCTGCTCATGCTGCCCGATCGTTTGCTCTGCAAGCTGTAGAAGCGTCTGGTTTTGCTGTGCCTTGGCCTTTTGTAGCGCAATCTCCTGCTCATGCTGCCCGATCATTTGCTGCTCGCGTTGTCCAGCTTCCCCGATCGCGGCCTTTAACACTGCAATCTCCAGCTCCGCTTGCTCGAGGTCCTCGTCGGCCTTGCGTGCCTGCTCTGTCTGGAGGGCGCGGATCGACTGGATCGACGACTGGTAGAGGGCCACCTGTTCCTTGGACATGGCGAGCTGCGCGGCCATCTCGCGCATGGCCGTCTCGGCCGCCTGGCTGAGTTCGAGCGCGGCGTGGAGGGCCGCCTGCAGCTGTTCCTCTCGCTGATGGGGCACATGTATCACCGTTGACGGCTGTGGCACAGGCACGGGCACGTGTGCCGTCGTCGATGCCTGCAGCAAATCAATGTCGCCTAGACTCACGTCCAGGCCCTGGCTCGCATTCAGGCTCGTGTTCATCAGGTCCATGTCCAGCCCCAGGCCCACGTCCAGGTCCAGATCCAGCCCTGCCACGCCGTAGTGAACGTCGTCGTCCCACTCGATAGCGTCGTTGGACATGCTCAGCGCAGCCTCCACAAAGGCCTGGCTGCTCGTCGCCGGCCGCTGCCTGTTGCTGGGCGAGATCCCGTGCAGCAACGTCGCCACGGCCCTCGACGGCGACGTAAGCGACGACCCAGAGCGCTGCTGCTGTTGCGGTGAGCGGTACGGCGAGCCGGGCAGCATGTGCGACTGTGGCTGGAAGTGCTGGTGGTGGTGTGTGCTGTGGCTGCCAAATGGCGAGTGGTACAGCAAGTGAAGCAGGATTGGGCTCGCCGCACCTGTAACGGCCGCTGCCATTCTTGGCCTTGTAAGTATCACAGTCGACCCTTTTTTTTTTCCTTTTTTTTTTTCCAGTTACAATAGGACCTAGGCTTTAGTTTTCAGGGCCAAGCATGTCCTCGGGGCGGACCCACTGGTCAAACTGCTCCGAGGTAAGGAGGTTGAGCGAGAGGCAGGCGGCCTTGAGCGAGGTGCCTTCCTTGTGGGCCTTCTTGGCGGCCTTGGCGGCGTCTACGTTTTGGGCGCGTCGATTAGACGTTACTTGCCTGAGAGAGGGGGGGGGAGAGAGAGAGAGAAAGAGAGAGAGAAAGAGAGAAAACATACTGTCGTAGCCAATGTGGGGGTTGAGGGCGGTGACGAGCATGAGCGACTCGTTCATGATGGCGTCGATGCGCTTGGTGTTGGCTTGGATGCCCACGACACAGTTGGTGTGGAACGACAGGGCGGCGTCGGCGATGAGGCGGGTCGACTGCAAAAAGTTCTTGATGATGACGGGCTTGAACACGTTGAGCTCAAAGTGGCCGTTCGAGCCGGCGATCGAGATGGCCGTGTTGTTGCCCATGACCTGGGCGCAGACCATCGTCAGGGCCTCGCACTGCGTCGGGTTGACCTTGCCGGGCATGATCGACGATCCGGGCTCGTTCTCGGGCAGGAGCAGCTCGCCGAGGCCGCAGCGGGGGCCCGAGCCGAGCAGGCGAATGTCATTGCCAATCTTCATCAGCGAGACGGCGAGGACGTTCAGGGCACCGTGGGCCTCGACCAGGGCGTCATGCGCGGCGAGCGCCTCAAACTTGTTGGGTGCGGTCTTGAAGGGCAGCTTGGTGATCTTGGCAATCTCTGCGGCCACGGCCACGTCAAAGCCCTTCTTGGTGTTGAGGCCCTGTTTAAAAAAAAAAAAACGAAACGCTTGTTAAACACAAGGGAAACTACAACAAGAAACATGCAGTGCCGACGGCAGTTCCGCCCTGGGCCAGGAGGTAGACGTGCTTCATGGCGGTCTCGACGCGCTCGATGCCATACTCGAGCTGCTGGACGTAGCCGGAAAACTCCTGGCCGAGGGTGAGCGGGGTAGCGTCCTGCAAGTGGGTGCGTCCAATCTTGATGATCTTGCTAAACTCCTCGCTCTTGGCCTTGACCGACGCGTGGAGCGTCTTGAGGTTGGGCAGGAGCTTGGAATTGACCTCGACGGCGGCGGCAATGTGCATGGCCGTGGGGAACGAGTCGTTGGACGACTGGCTCATGTTGACGTGGTCGTTGGGGTGCACCAGCTTGGAGCCAAGCGAGCCGCCGAGGATCTGGATGGCGCGGTTCGAGATGACCTCGTTCACGTTCATGTTGGTCTGAGTGCCCGAGCCGGTCTGCCACACCACCAGGGGGAAGTGCTCGTCGAGCTTGCCGGCAATGACCTCGTCAGCAGCCTTGATCACGGCCTCGCCCACGTTCTGCGCATGTCGATGTTCGGGTCAGTCAAGTCTGTCAAGAATCACACCGCAAAAAAAAACCTGCTTGAGGCCATAGGTGAGGTTGACGACGGCGGCAGAGCGCTTGAGGATACCAAAGGCCTTGATCAGCGGCAGCGGCATGCGCTCGGTGGGACCACCAATGTCAAAGTTTTGCAGCGAGCTAACAAGGAAGGGGTGGGAGGGGGGAAAAAGGGACAGAGTGAGCTTTTTGACTGACTGCTCGGGGCCTACCGCTGGGTCTGCGCACCCCACAGCTTGTCGGCGGGCACCTGGATGGGGCCAAAGGTGTCGGCCTCTTGGCGGAACTGCTCCTGATCTTCCTGTTAGCACAGACAGACACAGCACACGTGGGTTGGGCTAGGTACCATGTTGCGAACAGACGAGGTAAAGTTGCGGGAAGTCTATAGCAGCGGCAGCAGTGTTAGGGCCTTCACTGGGAGAGAAAGACACTCACGGACCTGGTGGTAGACGGCAGTGACAGCGGCGCGGGCAGTAGCGGGACGGTGGACAGCAGACACAGCGACACGGGCAGTGCGCAGAAGCATTTTTCACTGGTGTTCAAAATCAAGTCTTTTTTTTTTTTCCTCAACAGTTTTTTTCTTTTTTCCCGAGTCCTGAACCTGTCGGTCATTGATTCGTGTACATTTCGGAAAAAAAGCCAGTGACAAAGTCGTCGAGGAGGCCCGAGTCGGGCAGCTTGGCCATCATGCCGTACATGGCTGCGGTGCCGGTCTTGGCGAGCTCCGGGTGCTGCCGGACGGTCTCAGCGGCCTCGGCGAGATCGGCGATGAAGCGGTCCTTGGACTTGAGGTGGTGGGGCATGATGCTGCAGTGGATGCACGAGGGCAGCTGCTGGCGCTCGAGACGCCAGCCCTTCTTTTCGAGCACATCGGCAAAGGCCTGGATGTCAAACTGGGCCGGGAGCTTGGACTGGAACGCAAAGCAGGTCATGTGCGGCGTCCCGATGATCTCGAGCTCGGGGATGCGCTGCACGGCCGCCTGGATGTCCTTGGTCACACCCATGAGCTGCTTGGCCATCGCGGTGAAGCCGTCCTCGCCCAGGTGGCGCAGCGTCGCCCACGCCTGCGCAATGTTGCCGCCGGGGCGCGTCCCCGCCATCGACGGCGAGCCAAAGAGGCCGCCGGGCCAGGTCGAGTAGGCAAAGTACTGGTGCTTGCGGATGTCGCCGTTGCGGTAGAGGACCACCGAAGCGCCCTTGGGACCAAAGCCGTACTTGTGGATGTCGGCCGACATGGACGTGACGCCGGCGTTGCGAAAGTCAAACACGGGCACGGGGTAGCCTAGCTTCTCGACCCAGGGCAGCATAAACCCGCCAAAGCATGCGTCCACGTGCAGCGGCAGGCCCTTTTCCAGCGCCAGCGCGGAAAGCTCGGGGATCGGGTCCACCACGCCGTGGCAGTACTGCGGCGCGGACGCGAGCAGCGCAATCGTGTTGGCGTTGATGGCCTTTCGCACCTGGGCGACGTCGGCGCGCGAGTTGCTGTCCACGCCCACGTGCACAATCTTCACGCCAAAGTAGTGCGCGGCCTTTTCAAACGCCGGGTGGATCGTGATCGGCGCCACGGCCTCGGGCTGGGTGATGTGCGGCCACTTTGACCTTTTTATTTGTATATATTTTTTTTGTTATTATTTTGTTATTATTTTTGTTGTTGTTGTTAAAAAGCAAACCTGGCAAGGTCACGGTAGGTCTTGATCGACATGAGGACGCTCTCGGTGCCACCCGACGTGAGCGACCCGACGACATTGGCGTCGCCGTTGAGCATGGCTGCGGTCATGCTCACCGTCTCGACCTCCATCTTGCGCAGCGACGGGAAGATGGACGGGTTGAGTGCGTTGCCGTGCATAAAGCTCTGGTACACCTGCTCCAGGAAGGCCGAGTGCTGCTGGTCGCCCAGCGTGGATCCTTCGCCAAAGACCTTGCTCGCCTCGATCATCAGCTTCTCGTGCGAGTGCGACGGCAGAGCATACACGTACGCAAAGATCGAGCCCTCCTCCACAAACTGCTCCCTGGCCTTGAACTCGAGCATCTCCTTTAGAAGATCGTCGGCGGGGATGCCCTTTGCGGGGATCGTCACCAATGCCTGTCGCTTCCCGCTGTTGGCCCCCGTCGTCGCATCGTCCGACGACAGCAGCTTGACCGCGTTCTTGACCTCGCCCTTGAGCACGGCCGCAATGAGCTCGTTCACGCCCGGTACCAGCCGAACCACGCCAAACACCGTCTTGATCACGCCCTTGCTGCCCTGTGCACGCCACACGCTCAGCAGGTGCAGCAGCGCCCCCAGCGCCAGCACGCCCTCGACCACCTCGACCGGCCCCGGCATTGGAAAGTTCAGCCGTCGTTTTTTTGAGCTGGGAGCGACACTCTCCAATCCTGGTCGTGTTGCATGTCGTCGTCGCTCTCGTCCCTCACGGTCGGATTGTCAAAGGTACACCTCCCCCATTCACTCCTTCCAGTGATAGTGACATCCTTTTTGCTTTGTCTACGAGGTCACGCCCAAGTGGGCTGCAGGAGCCCTCGTCAAGAAGGCGGCCGCCCGTCCGCTGGGAGCTGACGAGCTGCAACGTGTGGCGAGGTTAGCGTCCCTCAAGGTGGACACGGACAAGCAGGACGAGGCGCTGCAGGCCCTGGGCGACATGCTTGGCTTTGTGCAGCACGTGCAGCAGGTGGATGTGCGGGACGTTGAGCCGATGCGGTCGCCCGTGCAGGACAAGGCAATGACATTCAGCATCGCACCCAGCGCCGAGCAAGCAGGCGACCACCAGGCAGGTGACCGAACAGGCGCCGATGTCGTCTTTGCGGCCAGCAAGCTCAGGCTAGGCTCCTTCTTGGCAGTCCCAAAGAAAGCATGATGGGGGGGGACTGTCGACTGTGTGTGGTCAAAGTCACTTGCCCGGATTGCTCCACATCCCCACACAGTTTCCCCTCTTTCCTCTCCGACGAGCACCGACGAGTATGCTTTGCTTGCCTTTGCTCTGCCTTTGCCTTTGCTTTGTCTGTTTGCTTTGCACATGTGTATTATTCCTCCGGCCAGGGTCAGTGGCTATTTTTAGACGTGGTGGAGGACGGACAGTGTTCTCACCGCCAGCAATTATTCTCACGCAGACACCGACCCCAACGACAACATGAGCCTACTGGACATTCAGCCCGAAATACTACTGAGTATCGTCAACAGGCTCTCGGTGAGCGACCAGGCCGCCGTGGGTACGTCGACAGACGAAAAAAAGAGACATTGGCAAATAATAATAAGACTGCCTTCAAAAAAGCCCGGACGTGTACACAACTCAGGTCACTCATGTTTGACCCCACGCTCAAACGGCTACAAGTCGCGCGTTTCCAACAACGCCTGGCCCTCGGCCGCTCAGTTGAGCCGTTCCTCCTGCAGGTACGTTCCTGGTTTTCGTTTCGACACATTCCCCCACACTCGGCGCAATTATTAAGACGTCATTTGTCATCCGGGTATAGTTTGTGGAGGAGGTCACGTTTGACAACGCGCTTGACGCCTCGATGCTCATTGCTCAGTTTGCCGCGGCTGCAGCCGCCGCTCTCCCTATCGTAAGCCCTGAAAAGTAAAATTTTTTAACTTCGTTTTGACTATTGATGACATTAGGTCCGGTTGGGCAGGATCGTCTTCCAGTTTAGCCCGGGCACGGCGCCGTCGCAGATGGACTGGCAGATGATGCTGGGCAACATGGCGCGCATCCCGTCGCTGCGGTCCGTTGTGTTTCGCAACTGCCAGCTGCAGCCCGACTGCTACGGCCAATTTGAGGCCATGCACTCGATCGAATCGCTCTCGTTTGAAGGCAACCTGCCTGTGACAGACGCGATCGTGCCTTGCCTGGCCGCCACAAACATCAAAACGCTCAACGTCCACGACGCACGATCCTGGATGAGCACGGGCCTGGCCTCGCTCGGGGCGCTCAAGCACCTCGAGACCCTCACGCTAATCGGCTGCTGTGGCGTGGGTGACAACCTGATCGACACGGGGCTGCACAACCTGCGCGTGCTCCGCCTCGATGGATGCACGCAGATAACCGACCAGGGCCTGCAAGCAATCCACCAGCTCCAAGCCCTGGAAGAGCTGTCGCTGGTAAAGTGCTTTTACGTGAGCGACATCGGCCTGGCACGCATCGCTCTCCTGCCAAAGCTCTGGCGGCTGGACGTGAGCCAATGCTTCCGCATCACCGACATTGGCCTCGCACACCTGTCCAAAATGGCCAGCCTACGCGATCTTGCCATGCGCAACTGCAGCCGAATCACGTCTGCTGGGCTGTTTTGCCTCGGCTCAAATCGGCTCCGACTCGTCAGCATCGATATCAGCGGCTGCACAGAGCTCACCGAGGACAGCGTCGCCTGGCTTACACACCAACTGGCTCTACCCGACATGGAACGGCTCGACAGCGCAGAGCTCATCCCCGCCGAACTCCCGTCGCTCTTTGCAACAAGCACGACTACACCGCCGGCAACACCGCGCTTCGCCAACCCCGCATCCTTCTCCTCCTCGTCGCCCCTCCGTGTCATCCGCATGGACGGACTCAGGGTCGTCTCTGCGCGAACCCTCCAGGCCATCGCAAGCGTACGCACTCGTGTCTTCGAATGCACAATAAAAATAGAAATAAAATATTTTTTTTTTCAGGACGCACCCTACCTGACCGAGCTACGCCTATCACATTGTTCCCAGATTACGGACGAATGCCTGTGCATCATCTCCCAAATGCACTGCCTCGAGATTCTCGACCTGGGCTGCTGCGTACAAGTCACGGACGATGGGATCCAGACCGTCGTCGCCTCGTGCCCCAACCTCCAGCAGGTCGTCATCAGCTGGTGCGAACTTCTCTCGGACCGCTCGCTGAAAGCCATCTCGTCCCTGCGCAACCTCAAGCTGCTCGACATCTCTGGCTGCGTGCAGTAAGTCGTCGCAAAAATAAAAATAAAATAAAAAAAATGAATTCATCTGACAAGCGTTTTTTCCTGTTAGACTCACACTCGCCGGTCTCTGCTGCCTCTCCCCCTCCTCCCATTTTAATAAGCTACACATTGAGCGGTCCTCGCCGCGCCTGGTCATCGGCGATGGCCTTGGAAAGATCTAAATTGTAAAATGAGCCAGTTGCCAAGGAAACATAAAGAACCATGACGAAACAATCACGCGTCGTCGGACAGGTGCTTTTTCCTTTTTCAAACTGCTGTTCCCGCCCCTTTCAGTGCGCCCCATTTTACAGCAGCTGACCACCGAATGTCGTCGTCCTTCTCGTCGTCCAGCGTCAGGCCCACTGCCTCGACCGGCGTGCCTATTCTCTTTTGCGACGACTATGTCAAGCCGGTACGTCGAGGAAAAAAAAAAAAAACCACGCCACCACCGACCTTCTTCCTGTCTGTGCCGTGACTGACGCACACATAACATACCCACCGCAGAGCCGTGACTACAACGACAAGGAGAGGGAGGCGATGAAAAAGCTCAAGAGCAACCTCGGCGACCTCGACAGCGAGGCCCTCACGTTTGTCACCGACTCGACGCTGCACAGGTTTTTTCACAGCCCAATGTACCTTTCCCTCTTTTTTTTTTTAAAACGGCGCCCGAATGAACAAAGATACTTGCGCGCACGCAAGTGGGACCAGGACAAGGCCACAGAGATGCTCAAGGAGACGCTCAAGTGGCGCAAGACGTACAAGCCCTACGAGATTGACCCTGACGACGTTGCGATTGAGGTGGGTCGTCTCCGTTCCGATTGTCATCGATAGGTGCTAAAAGGGGTGGGCGCGATGACAATGACAGGCAGAGACAGGGAAGGCGTACGTCAACGGCTTTGACCGACACGGCAGACCCCTCCTCGTGCTCACGAGCGCACGTGAGAACACAAAGACCTATGATCGCCAAGGTATGCTGGATGGATTGCAGACCCCACCGGATCCTGACTCGCCCTTTCGTCACAATAGTCAAACACATTGTCTTCCTCTTTGAAAAGGTTGTGAAACTGCTACCGCCCGATGTCGAACAGGTTGTCGTCATCATCGATTTTCACAAGTACTTTCCTTCCTTTTCATTTTTGTTTTCTTTTTTTTTTAAATAAAAAAAAAAACCCTGATAGATTCAACCTCTTGACCTCGCCGCCTCTGCACGTTGCCCAGAGCTTTCTCAACATCCTCGGCAACCACTACCCCGAGCGACTGGGAATGGCCATCTTGCAGGACGCTCCCTTGATCTGGTGGCCCGTTTTCAACGTGATCAAACCGTTCATCGACCCCGTCACCGCCGCCAAGATCAAGTTTCTCGACAAGAAGCAAAGGGACAAGCTCGCAGAGCTCGTCGACCCCAAGATGATGGAGAAGCGCCTCGGCGGCGAGTTTGACTTTGAGTGGAACTTTGCGACCTACTGGAAGCATCTCCTGGCCTATCCTAGCACCCCTGCATAAAAGTGTGAATATTTGTGTCCTATCGTACAGTAAAAGAACAATTTTATTTTATTGTCAATAAGACTGGAGGGGAGAAGGGAGAAGAGAGAGAAGGAGGGAGAGAACAAAAACCCTTTTACAGCATAATCGAGTAATAGCAGCGCAGCTTTCGCAACTCATCCGAGAGGTTTTGCACAATGATCTCCCACTTCCGGTGCTGGTCGATCGACTCGGCCTCCGCCGCAGGGTTCGGGTTGGTCTTGTACTGATCCATCAGCTTTTTGATGCCGTCGCGATACGCCGTTTCCACCTTCATCTTCTTCTCCAAGACTTCAATCCGACCAGAGATTGCGGCAAGTTTGGCTTCCTTGGACTGGAAAAAAACATTGTTGTTGTTGTTGTTGTTTTAGGCGTGTCACAATTCTTGTTCAGCATACCATCTCTGTTTTGATGTCACCGCCAAAGACCGAGTGCTCGACTGCTGCCTTGTTGATCGTAGCGATCCTAAAAAGGCAGAAAATTTTAAATATGGATTTTTTTTTTCTTTGGGCATTGCGTACCATTCGTTCACGTCCTTTTGGGACACGCTTTGGAACAAATACGCTGCCTTCTTGGCCGTGACGAGGCGGAATACATATGGCCTGTCCTTGTGGCCAAACTCTAGAAAGGCAAAGGCGTGCTCGAGGTGAATTTCGCCGATGATGACGAGGTCGCTCGGAGGCGTGTGGTACGGCCCACTCGAGCCGTGACGTTGAGTGGACAAATGGCTCGTGTCGGTCTTGCAAAACACCAGGCGGTTGTCGCGGAGCTGGCAGTACAGAATCTTCCAAGATCTCCTGGTTGACCTCTTGCCCTCGTCGTCAAGGTCGTTCTTTTTGCACAATAGACCCTCGCGCGCCACGCCCGCAGTCTTGTTGGTGACGTAGGATGTGAAGGACGAGCGTCCAAGTGTTTCCAGGAAAAACTATCGCAAAAAAATAAAGCAACAGTTTAGACACATCGCATTAAAAACATGTAATGCCTTACATTATCGTTTGTGGATTCGGCAACAGAGATCGCGTCAGACATATCCAAAGGCTCGCTCGGTGGGGGCGTCCCAGTCAATAATACCTGCCGTAAGGTTTCCAGTTTTAGTACTATTTTTTCGATGAAAAAATAGGTGTTACCTGTCGCACGTCTGGAGCGGATCCGGCTCGCTTCAGACCACCTTCTGTCTTTGGCGATGCACTGACGCTGACGTTGGCAGTGTTCTCCGGAAGGGCGCTGTCGGAGGTCGTCGTCGTGACTTCCTTGTTGACCTTTTGGAAGCTTTTCTTTATGAACGAGGTGGTCCGACGCGTCGACACCGACTTTGACAATGCAGACGACTCGGACGAGGTCGAGACCGAGTTGAAGGCAGCTGATGCTGCGGCAGTGGCTGCTGCTGCTGAGGCGGCCGAGCTTGCTGCGGCTGCTGCAGCCGCCTGTGATGGATCCGGGGTGAGGGAGAGACGACGGCCAAAGCGGCCCAATCGCAACGTCGACGGCTGTGGCTGTGGAGCGACAACAATCTCAGAGCTCGCCGGTCGTTTGGACAATCTCCTCGTGAGCGTTGCCGCGACGCTGCCAACCTTGGCAATGACGCTGCGATACTCTTCCAGGGGGATCTCCTCGGAGCTGTCATCGGGGTAACGGATTTGCTCACGCTTGATCGAATCATACACCTTTTCGAGCATCTTCTCAGGTAGGTCCTTGCCCTGGTCGATCCCGCGGTTGTTTTTATAGAATTGTTGCTGTTGAAAAAGAAAAAAAGGAAAAAAAGCACACAACTTTAAGAAAAAGCGTGCTTTCTTAAGTGCCCACACAAACCTTGGTCATGCGATGTTTAACAGAAGGGTTGTGAAGGTCGGTATTTAGCATGATGATTGCAAACGAGAGCACATAGGCCGTGTCTAAATGAAAAATATATATATATATATTTTTCTGTTTTTCTTTCTTTTTATTCGTACCGGCGTGCTGAAACATTGTCGGATTGGTGACGTGGTAGCGATTGGAAAACTTTTCCATGATGCGATCGATTTGTTGAGACTCGACGGGGAGCACGAACGCAGACAGGAACTGCCGCAGTGCATAGTCGATCGTGACGCCGACGAAATCGTACGTGTTGAGAAACTCTTGCAGCACCGAGGTGTAAAAATCGCCCCTGTTCGCAAAATAAAAAAAAGGATTAGCACATCTTTCAGCAGGACAGGGTCGCTTACTTTGAGCCGAGGTAGTCGCCCAAGAGTTTGAGGTTATTGGTTTTGAGGACTCGATCGAGGGCGTCCTTTGGTGTTTCGCCTGGAAGGATGTACACGCCCTTGGGCTCCTTTTTCACCACTGCAGGCTTGGCCAAGTCTTCTGATGTTGCTCGAGAGTCTACCGCCCCAAACAAATGAACGTTTATTTCTTAAGGAGACGACAAATACCGCTGTCACTTCCATCCTCTTCATCCTCTGTCGCAGGCGATGAGGCCTTGGGAGCCTGAAGCTGTTCGTCTGATGTGTCTGACGACTTGAGCGGTGGCGACGAGGCTGGGGACACATCTGCGGCTGGGGATAAAGCTGGTGACAGGGCAATGGTGGGAGGAGTGGAAGTTGTCGGCGATGACGACTTGAGCGTCTCGTTCGTGGGTGTCCGTGGCGATTTCGAGGTGGGCGATTTTGTTGTGGGCGACTTGGGCGTAGCCGACGATGTGGCTGACGCGTTGGACGGGGACGTTTCGGGGTCTTCCACGGTGATGGCGAGGTAACTGCGTCGTCGTAGGACCAGCATCGCAGTACGCTGCGCAGCCTCCGCGGGGCTCATGGGTTCGTCTTCCGCATCTACGATAAAGCCGGAAAAAAAAAGATTTTACACTATGAAAAAAATAAAAAGGGTGCACCCATACATTGAGAGGTGCGATCGCCCTTTGGGGTGCTCAGCTGGCCCTTGGCCTTTTTCTTGGACTTTCGTTTGGTGGGAGATGCGCTTGTGCCATCAAGACCAAGATCCTCCACAGAGGCGGATAGGGCCTCCGTCGACGGTGACGTGTTGAGAGACTTGAGGCTCTCCTCTGTCCACAACAATGGTTTCAGCACGAGTAAAAAATGGGGCCATACGGGTCGTCGAGTGCGAGATCGACACGGTGGACGAGCTGTTGCCTCCACTGATACTGGACATGTCAGTTTGGGACGACAGACTGGACGCCGAGGTCGTCGCAGGCGTCGGCAGCTGGGCGAGGGGAGTTGGAGCGCCGTCCCGTAAAGTTTCATTGGGCACGACTTCCTTTTGACGCTGCGGCGCTTCCTCCGCCCCGTCTTGGGCTGCAGCTGGCGATGACTCGGTAGCAACAGCCGCCTCTGCTGTCACGGCCTCGTGCATGGGCTCCGCAGGGTCGCCCGCGCCCAGCTCGGACGCACTGCCCGTCGTCTCGTCGCTCCCGCTTGACCCGGCAGATGTCAACGGAGACACCACGTCCGCCTTGCCCACCGGCGGGGGTGGTGGCAGCGGTTGCTCCTGCGGCAGCGGTTCCTCTAGCACGTGTGCGTCCTCTGCATGGGCAGCTGCGCAGCCTGGCGGCCCCCCGTTCACGTGCTGCGGTTCCAGTTGCAGCTCGCTGGTGGACATACTCGCGTAAAATGGCGATGCAATTTGTTCTGTCCGTAGGAAATGTCTCTGGTTGTTGTTGTGACCGGCTGCTCGGTGAGAAGGGAGGATGCACTGAGACATACTGACGCGAAGAGCTATCTTAGGACGGCGGCATCGGCAGCGAACTGTGCAAGAGCTTTGCCAAGGTATCGTCTCGTCTCGACCATTCTTATCATTTTTGAATTTGGTCTGTCGCAGAAAGGCGCCCGTGTGTTTGCGACTGCGCGCCGTCTCGAGGCCATGAAGGATCTCTCGGGTAACCGCGTTTTTTCTGCAATGGGTGGCTTGAACTGAAAGTGATAAAAGCACTTGGCTTGGAAACCATTGCGCTCGATGTGACAAACCCCAAGTCGATCAAGGCGGCCGCTGCCGAGGTCGAGAAGAAGGCTGGCCGAATTGGTACGCTCTTTTTGTTCTTAGAGTGGATCTTTTGCTTTCTTCAATAATTAGTGCATTAAAAAAAAAAAAGACATCCTCGTCAACAACGCCGGCATGAGCGTTTTTGGCCCCGTTGTCGAGATGTCCTACGAGGACATGAAAAAGATCTTTGACACCAACGTCTTTGGCGCTCTCCTCGTGGCCCAGGCCTTCACGCCGCTCATGGTCAAGCAGGGATCCGGCAAAATCGTAAACGTAGGCTCGATCTCTGGCATTGTTGCAACACCCTTTGCCGGCGGTTACTGCGCCTCCAAGTCGGCCATCCACGCCTTCTCAGACGCGATGCGCCTTGAGCTGAAGCCCTTTGGCATCGACGTTGTCGTCGTCACCCCTGGGTAATCAAGAACTCCATGAGAACGGTGTTTTTATTTTTTTTCTTCACAAACAAATGCCTTTGACATTAGCGCGATCAAGTCGCAGTTTACGGTCAACTCGGGCGTTGCAAATACCCAGGCGTCGCTGATTGACTCGTCGATCTTTGCCCCCGTCGCCGACCTCGTCACCCGCCGAGCAAACGAGTCGCAGAAGAATGCCACTCCGACCGCCGAGTTTGCCGAGCAAACGGTCAATGCCCTCGTCAAGGCTAATCCCCCCTCCTACTATGCCTACGGCCGCCTGTCGTTCATCCTGCCCTTTGCCAAGTGGCTCCTGCCCACTTGGATCTTGGTATCAATTATTCCCTTCACACTTATTAAATCTATTTGTTTTTTTGTTTTGTCCTCCCCCCCAGGATCTGATCCTGACCAAGAACGCGGGCCTCGAGAAGCTCTACGCCCTCGTTGCGGCGACAAAAAAGCGAGTGTAGAGCCTAGTGAGAACAGCCGGATTCGTTGTGCCAGATTTCTGGCGTGCGGAAGTTGTTGTTTTTTTCCCTCCTCAAATCAGAGTGGATGGAAACGCCACTGCTGACACCCTTGTCTCCGACGGCGGAAGACGATAAGCCTGTCGCAGCAGCGCCATCACCAGCAGCTGCTGCTGGGGAGGTGGCGAACGTGGTGCCGCCAACCCAGGACAAGCCGGCGCTGCCCCATATCGACACGAACGTAGCAACTGAAAAAGCGCGGCAATCCCCGCCCAGGTCTCCCGTCACCGAGGCCACTCCCACGGCCACGCCCCCAAAGCAGCAGCAGCAGCAGCAGCAGCAGTGGTCGCCGTCGTCCCTGACGCCCAGCAAGCGCAGCCCGGCCACGGCAACACCCCCGCCACTTCAACTGATCCCCGGTTCGCCTACAAAGGGCACACAGCAGCAACGCCTTATTGCCCACCTCGACGGGAACGGCCTGGGCGCGAACGTCGAGCCGGACCTCCAGAACCACGGCTTTGTTATTGCGCAGATCAGCAGCCGCTCGTCGCTGGCCCACAAGCTTGGCTTGACCGTGGGCGATGTCATTGTATGACACACACTTGCCCTTCCTCCGTTGCTTATCTTTTCCTACGTGCCCCTCCAACAGGTCCAGCTCAACAAGGAATCCGTCAACACGTGGACGATGGAGCACTTTTACGAGGAGGTCAAGAAGCACAAGACGGCCATATTCGACATTATCATGTGCCAGCGCCAGATCATCCGCATGCCCGCACCCACATCCGTCGCCCACTCGTACGGCCTGGGTCTGCGCGCCGCTAAGAAGACCCCGGGCTTTCGCGTGCACAAGTAAATTAATTGGTGTACTTTAGCACGTATTGATACATTTTTGTTAGCGTCGACGTCTCTTGTCCCGCCGACCTCGCCGGCCTTCAAGAGACCGATCTTTTGCTTGGTATGCCCGTTAATAGTTGTTGCAATGCGTGGTAGCCTGACAAAAAAAGAAAACCCCCCATGCATACGCAGCTATCAACGATGTGGACATTACAGGCTGGGCCCTTGACACGGTCTACACAGAGCTCTCCCAGCCGTCGCGCCATGTCCTCACCGTCGTCAAGGGCGATGCCTACGAACGCGGTCGATCCAAGTCGCTCCCGTCAAACGACCTACTGGGCTCGACGCACCAGCTGATCATGCGTGCCCGGTCGCGCAATGAGATGTCGAAATCCAACCCCGAGAACGTAAACGAAGTCGCAGGCGCCAACAACCCCCCCAATCGACGCGCCTCATCCAAGTGGCGGCTCGGCCGCAGCTCGTCGTCCAACATCCTGCGCTCCGATGTCAACAGCCCCCCTGCATCCACGGCATCGCTTGCTGCTGCGGCACTCGCAGTGCCGCAAAAGTCCAAGGGGGAGTCGCCAAGTGTGGGATCAAATACGACTGCAGTCGGGCCGATCGCAGCCGCGTCCGCGGGGGGTGCCGCTGCTGCAACTGCTGCGACCGGACTCGGCGAGGAGCATGCCGCCAATGAAGACGTAGCTGCGGCACCAGCCAACAATTCTACCCAGCCCCCCAACCGTGGTGGCATTCGCGGCTTTGTCCGCATGCTGAGTCGCGGCAAGCTTGTCTCTGCTCCCGCAGCAGCTAGTCCTGCCACAGCAGAGTCAGCAACAGCATCGTCGACGACGACCTCAACCACTTCCAAGTCGTTCTTCCCTCGATTTACCCGCGCAGCAGCCTCCACAGCGTCGTAGCCACAGATCAAAGACCTTCAATAGTGCCCCCCTCCTCCCCCTTTTATTATTAAGTCGGCCCCCCCAGCAGTGTCTTTTCAAATATTATTTATGTACTTGGTTCGCCGGTGAAGAAATCGGAAGAAAAAAAAAAACATGATTTTTTCTGAATTAGATCCTAAAGA
>Ga0302233_10001248_pt1 | contig 18077 bp, 22 predicted proteins | sample II_Palsa_N3_1_FD_193516 | JGI IMG/M metagenome (GOLD analysis project Ga0302233, IMG submission 193516) | Peat permafrost microbial communities from Stordalen Mire near Abisko, Sweden - II_Palsa_N3_1 | ecosystem: Environmental > Terrestrial > Soil > Palsa > Peat permafrost | place: Sweden... | reverse complement strand
CAGCTCCTTGGACAGAGCGGATGCGGAGGACGCGGCGGAAGACATCGCCGTTGAAAAAAGATGGCCGAGTGCCGCTGTGTCGTCCCCATTGCATCTGTCACACTTTCCTGTCTTTAAAGCGGGCCCGCAAACCTCCCCACCCACGCCCCGTTTCCCTGCGATGCCGCCGGTGGACACCAGTGCGGCACTGGTGGCCTTCCAGGCTCAGAGTGGCGCCCTCAAGAACCTAGTAAAAGTACGCCCCTCTCGTGACAACTGAAAAAACAAACAAACAACCGACTATTTATTTCGTTTTTTTTCTTTCAAAGCAACTGACAGCCGTTCCCGACCGCCAGCGAGACCCCACGATGGATGCGGCACAGGTGCGCGGATCGGTGCTCGGGCTGCACGAAATCATCAGCGACGTGGCCAACGGCGTCGGGTCGGACTCGGCCAACATGCCCGTCATTGTCAACCTGGTGAGGACGCTGGGGCCGATGCAGCGGTGGGTCCGGGAGCCGGTGCTGGGGGCGGAGAACGGAGGGGCAGCGGAGGAGGAGGCAGACATTGCGGCCCAGAACAAGTTTTACGAGGATCTCAAATCGCAGTTGCCGCAGCAGCTGCTCGCCTGCGCCGCCGCCTTCAAGGAGACGCTTTTGGCCCTGCAATCGTCGGCTGCCTCGTCACCAGCTACGGCCGCGGCTTCGATTGCCGAGGCGGTGGAGGCGGCGGCGGCCGCAGCGGCAGAGGCAGCACGACGAAAGTCTATCGAGGTCGGAAAGGACGATCATTCGCTGATGATGAAGGCCAACGGACTGCGGTTCAAGCAGGAAGACGGGACAACCAGGGTTCTTCTGCACGCAAACTTGCCTCCGATCCTCAGCATCGAAGACATCCTGCGGACGTGGGAGCGCACACCTGAGCAGCAACCACTCGTGTCCCCACCGGCTACTTCAGCCCCGTTCAGTGCTCCTGAATCGGCGTCCCCGGCGTCTGTAAGCGACATTGTCCCTGCTGCAAGTGCCGCTGCGGCTTCGGACGACATCACCGTGCTTGAAAATAAACGGCGTTACTCCCAGAAGCCCTTGCCGTCGCCGCACACACGATCTGCTAGCGCCTCGCCGGCAATGATTTCTGCAGCGATGAGAGGGCCTCCTCCGCGATCGACCGAGCGTGAGAGCAGTGCTCGTCAGCGCCGTCCCCAGCCGCCGCCCAAGACGTACAGCATGCAGCACAAGTCGCTCCTGACGTCCTACTCCAATTCCATGAACGCGCTCACCGCCTGGATCGGCGATCTCACGACGCGGGAGCAGTACGCGCTCACAAAGGACAACGCCGCCCACGGCCACAAGCTTGTTGACACGGTGATCTCGTGCGTCCTCGGGCTCATGAGCACGCTCGACTCGCCTACAAAGATCGTGAGCGAGCAAGTCACCGTCGTGGCATCGCTGTACTCGTCGCTCTTCGATGCGCCCGCAAGGAAGGCCGAGGCCCCACCGTACCAGTCGTCGTACATGGTCACGGAGGCCACCGTCACCAAGTTTAATGCTGCCCTGTTTATTCTCAGCGGCAGTCTCAAGGGCGCGATCGCGCTCAACGTCATGCTGCATCGCTACTCTGTAATGAAAAATCGGGACGGTCCTCTTTCTGAATTTTTTTTTTCCCGCAAAAAAGGTCTTTGTCAATCTCAAAAAACAGGCAAACTCTGCCTCGTTGCTGCAACAACAGCAACCGTCTCAGGAGGTGACCAAGGTGTTCAAGTTGATGGTCGTGGGCCACAACGGCGCGGGCAAGACGGCGTTCGTCAAGGCATTCCAATCGCTGGCAAGCGGCGTGGCCAATTCTATCGATCCGTATGTACCCACGCAGGGGATCGACCTCAAAATCTGCAAGTTTGCTCTCGAGAACGAGACCATCGAGCTGCAGGTCCTCGACGCCTCGGGCCACCGCCAACTCCGCGCCACGTTTGAGCAAATGTACAACGTCGTCGACGGCGTCTTTGTCCTTTACGACACGACCAACGCCTCCTCCTTTGGAGGTGCGTGGCCTTTTTTTTTTTAAAGAAAGTACTAACGCGACTTTTCAACAGACATCCACGACTGGATGCGCGAGCTCGAAAAGTACTCGTTCTTGCAACGCATCCTCATCGCCAACAAGATCGACGTCGACCAGCACCGTCAGATCCCCGGCTTTCGGGGCCAGAGCCTTGCAGAGGAGTACAAGGTGCAGCATGTCGAAATTAGTTGCACAAAGAACGTCAACATTGTCCTCGCGTTCAAGGCAATGCTATCGTAAGTGTTCTCTTTCTTTTTTTTTTTTTTGAACTGAAAAATTTTTTTACCAGGCTCATCGAGCACACGCAAAAGACATACAAGAATGCGGAGGGCGATGTGGACGTCGACGGTGACTCTGACGATGAAGGAGGTAGCCGTTTATTTAATCTTCATCTGGCTTTTTTCAATGATTTTCTTTTTTTTTTTAAGACAATTACACTGATGTCAAGATTTCCTCTGCGACGCGCCAGCCGACCCAAAAGCGACCGTCTGTGACACGGACGTTTGTCTTCAAGCAAAACAGCTACACGTTCTTCACGCCAAACCCTTTGAAAAAATAGAAGCGCCAGTCCACTATTTTTTTCTCGAAAATCATGAGCGCTGACGAGCCCACTGTGGCAAAGACCGAGGAGGATGGCGCGGTCGCTGGCAAGGTACTGACGGCAGTGTGGGTCGAATGGGAAGGGGGGCGGAAGGTAGCGGAGTGGCCCCATGAGCGCCTGGGGGCTCTGGCTGGAGAGGATGGGTCGGATTGGTAGGGTGGATTGAGCTATGTGACGGGCGTGGATGGATGGGCGCCGTGTGCGTCAGTCGTCCCGCCAAAATTGAAAATTTGCTCGGGGAGTGGGCGGACGCGCGCACGGCTAACACCACTGCCCGTTTGAACAGGAGGACGAGGTCGCACCGAGCAATGACGTTCACTTTGAGCCCGTCGTCCGGCTTGAGGAGGTCGAGGTGAAGACGCTGGAGGAGAACGAGGACGTGCTCTTCAAAATGTAATGGAACAGTGTGTGGACCCTGCTGCGCGCTCACGTTTCTAATACAGGCGCGCAAAGCTGTTCCGCTTCGACAAGAGCGAGTGGAAAGAACGAGGAACTGGCGAGTGCAAGCTCCTGCAAAACAAGGTGTGTCGACGCAAATAACGGCTTGTTTTTGCCTGACTTGCAAACAGGAGTCAAAGAAGATCCGCCTGGTCATGCGCCGAGACAAGACGCTCAAGGTCTGCGCCAACCATCTGGGTACCTGATTTCCTTTATTTCTTTATCCAATTAACAGTTTATTGTTGTTTGTTGACGACAACACACAGTCACACCTGAGATGTCGCTTGCTGCCAACGTTGGAAGCGATCGCTCATGGGTCTGGAAGGTGTTTGCGGACGTTGCTGATGGCGAGGCTACAGAGGAGCTGTTTGCGATCCGATTTGCAAACTCTGAGAGTAAATAAAAACGCTCATTGCACTGGGCACTCACAACTGTCTTGTCTGTAGACGCACAAAAGTTCAAGGAGGCTTTCGAGAAGGCACAGGCGGATAACAAGGCACTGTTTGAGCTATTGAAGAGCAAGGATGCCAAGGAAGATGAAGCTGATGATGATGCCGAAGGCGGCGATGATGATGCCAAGGAGGAGTCGTGAAAGAAGCCAATGATCTTTTTTTATCGCCTTCTCCCAACGTCAATCTCACCACCATCACTCCCCTTCTATATTTCTCACCTCTCTAAAGTACGCCGTCATTCTCTTTTATGCTCTCTTCTGTTTTCTTCTGTCTCTCTTCTGTTTTCGTAAAAAAAGGGTTGGATGGAACAAACAAAAGCAATGTCAGGCCACCCCTCTTTTTTCTAGGTTCTTTCTCGCTCTCTGCTGTCTCTCTCTCTCTCTCTCTCTCTCTCTCTCTCTCTCTCTCTCTCTATTTCTCTGTGCTGTATAGTTGCAAAGAACGTTATTACATAAATTTACAAAAAAAAAAAAAAAAAATTGTATCTGGCTTCTAAATCTCGGGCTTGGTCTTCCACTCCTCGAGATAGGCACAGTTTGTGGGGTTGACGGGCCCCCCCTCCGTGCAAAAGTCAAAGAGAGGACACGTGCCACAGGGAATGTTTGTCAAGTACAATGGCTCGGTCGATTGACGAATGGCTCGGTACTGGCCTGTGGGGACCTGCTCGATCTTGTTGTTGTACACGAGCATCGTCAGCATCGACGTCACTTCCTCCTCTGACAAGTCCACCTGCAAATGATAGTGTCAACCACTGTCCTCAAAAAAAAAATTTTTTTTTCTTTTTTACTTTGCTGAGTCCGATCGACTCGATGTGCAAGTGAACGTCAGCCATGTGTGGCAGCGATTCATACGACAAGGAAATGGCGTCCTTGTTCCCTTTGACAAAGGTCTAGTGGGGAGGGAGAGGGGAGAGTTAGCAAAGCTTTTCAAACCAAAAAGAAAGGAAGGAAAAAAAACCAGCCTCACCTTGCTGTGGATATATGTAAGCGCGGCTTCGGTCAACGCAGCTGCAAACTCATTGTCAAAGTCCTGCTCGCTGTACCAGGCTCCTCCAGTGATCGACTTGGAGGGCTCGAGCTCGTAGAGCATGTACAGTTTTTTGTTTTTGCTCTTTCAGCATAAAGTAAGTATGCAAGTCATGAGGCGCAAAGTACCTCCACAGACTTGACCGACTTGATGATCTTGCGCGATTCCAGCCCTTTAAGAGTCTTGGTGATGGTCGTCTGCTGTAAACTGCTCTTGATACGGAGGTCCTTGGTCCATATTCCTGTTGGGGTGAAACGTTAGCGCGTCGAAAAAACACCTTGTGAAAAAAGAAGAAGAACAAGAAGGAACAAGTCAGGGAGGCAGCTCAGATGGCCCAGTGTATTTCAACCGCGCCACAGTCGCAGGTTTGTCTGTCGTCATGCGCTGAACAAGTCTATCGCGCCCCCATTGAGGACAACAAGACAACAACATGACCCGACAACCTCCACCCCCAAAGGTGAAGGATGAAGGGAAAGTGCCAGACGCATTCGAGAGCAAGGATAGTCTCCTCATAGCAAGCCCGTCCAATCCATTCACCCCCCTCAGCCACCGCATCGAGTAGTAATGGTACGGTACCGCTGTTGCCCTCTTGCCGAATGAGCTGGTACAGCAGCCTCTCCTCGTTGTTGAGTTCCTTGAGCCTGTTTGACCCTCTCGTCGGTTAGGTCCTTCAGCCCCCCTCCCCCTCTTTCTTTCCCATACTTGAGGTACTCGGCCGACTTGACCTCGCGAATGTGCAGCTGTTCCTTCATTTGGTATATCTCGACGAGGCCCTTCTTGAGCAGGCTGTTGATGACCGCCTCCTTCTTGGCAGGGTCCTCGATCCCGATGTTGATGCTCGTCGAAGGTACGCCCTAGGCACTCTCGTTTAGACCAGCTGTGGTTTTTTGGGGGGAGAGGCTACATACTTCTGGCATGGCGCGCACTTGCGCCATGAACGCGCGCTCGTTGGGCGTGAGGCCCTCCAGTTGCACGTCAATTTTTGTGTCGCCCATTTCGTACTAGGAGAGCGTCGGTTAGTCGCCAAATCTTAGTCGAGCGCAGTGATGAAGAACTGAAGAAAGAAAGAAAGAAATCGGATAAAAAATATGTGCCTGATGAATTCAGTTCGATGGAGAGATTGGACGGGGAAGGCGACAGAACGACCCAGTGAGACCACACAAAGAGAAGTCGATGGAACAGGGGGGCGATAAGGATGTGGCGTGCGCCAGAGAGAGCGCGAGGGAGTGGAGTAATGAGTTGACGACGTGCACACCCAGAGCACGAGAGGACGTGCAGAAGAAGAAGGGGCGTGTGAGTTCAGCAGGGAGGGAAGAGGACGATGCACGCACAGCACAGCAGGAGAAGGGACACGAGAGCACAGCAGGAGAAGGGACACGAGAGCACAGCAGGAGAAGACAACAGCACGACGCGCAAACAGAACATGACAAACAGAAAAGGGAACCATGATTAACAGAAGATCTCCCTAACCCGAAAAAAAGAAACGGAAAGTTGAACGTACTAATGGGCCTTTCGGCTTCCGGCCTTGCGTTCATGAAGAACGATTCCGGAAATATGCCTATTAGCTGATGCGAGTAAAAATACCGTAAAATTAAAATGGTTGGAAAGAAAATAATTCGCAAACCTTGCATTATTTTTTGTGATGCATACTTTTAGCAGTTGCGACGATCTCGTCCAATGTATGGACACAGCCGTGGCCTTCCACATCGTCATTGCCACGATGAAGCAGCTCTTGTTTGGGGCTACTGGGTACCCGCAAAAGGTCAGCTTTGGATACGAGCTCACCAGCCGCCCTCCCCAGAGACCAGTAAACTTAGTCTTCCTTTCAGTCTCAGTCGACTAAGAAAAAATAAAAATAAAAATTACAGCTTTTGTATTAACAAGGGACCACGGAAATGGGCGACGATGTGGGTGCAAAGACGATCGACTTGATCGAGGGTGTTGTGCGCGTGGAGACAGATGCGGACCCGCTCGGTGCCGGCGGGGACGGTGGGCGAGCGGATGGGCTTGACATCAAAGCCGGCGTTGGAGAGGACGGCTGCGAGGAGGACGACCGAGTCGTTGCCCGGGACGATCACGCCCTGGATGGCGCTGTCCGAGGGCAGGATCGATGCGCGCCGTGTCGACGCGAGGGTGCCGACGAGACGCGAGCGGAAGAGGGCTACCAGCCGGGCGAGGTGCGCGCGGCGATCGCTCGACTGAGCCATAAACTCGTATGCTACCCGGATCGAGAGCAGCGAGTGCGGCGGGAGCGACGTCGAGTAGATCAGCGAACGAGCATAGTTGATGAGGTACTGCTGTAGCGCGACCGACCCGAGGACGGCGGCTCCGTGGCAACCCACGCCCTTGCCGAATGTGTGGAGACGCGCAAACACGCGCTCTTGCAGCCCCAGGTGCTTGACACAGCCCTCACCCGTTGCACCGATCACGCCGGTTGCGTGCGCCTCGTCCACCACGAGGTTGGCCCCAAACTCCTCGCACAGCTGGACGAGCTCGAGCAGCGGTGCGCAGTCGCCGTCCATCGAGTAGACCGTCTCGACCGCGACAAAGACGGACGCGCCGGCGATTGACGCGGGCTTTGACGACGACAGTTCGCTCCGCAAATGCGCAAGGTCGTTGTGCCTAAACGCCTTGCGCGGCGCGCGTCCGAGCCGCATGCCGTCGTGCACCGACGCGTGGATGAGCTCGTCGTACAGCACGAGGTCGTCGCGCTGTGGCACGCTGGAGAAGAAGCCTACGTTTGCGTCGTAGCCCGAGTTGAACAGGAGGGCCGCGGGCGCGCCGTGGAACTTGGCCAGGAACGCCTCGAGCTCCTCGGCCAGCTCGCTGTTGCCCGAGAGCAGGCGCGAGCCTGTGGACCCAAGGAGGACCTGCCGCTGCTGCAGCTGTTGCCAGGCCGCGTGCACCTTGGCAAGCAATTGGGGCTCACCCGCGAGCCTGTCGAAAGGAGGTAAGGGACGATACGACAGACAGGGATCTAGCACGCGCCGTACCCGAGGTAGTCGTTGCTGCTAAAGTCGACACGGTTCTGGCTGTGTGTGAGCCTGCGCAGGAGCCCACGGTCGGCCCGCAGCTGCACGGCGTGAGAAAGCCTGCCCTCCATTGGTTAGCAGGTGTACTTTATAAAATGGCCAACGTATGTTGTTTCTGTGCTGTTGCGCCGGACTGACCCCTCCCCCCCCCAACACACGCGCGCACCGTTGCAGGCAGCGGGCGCAGATTCGTACGAGGAGACGATCGAGCGGCTGACAAAGCGCAAGGAGGTGGTCGGCGTGCTCGTGCTCAGCTTGGAGGGCAAGATCATTCGGTCGACCGTGGCTGACTCGGTCAAGGTGCTGTACAGCACGCAGCTGAGCCAGCTGGCGGCCACGGCGCGCGAGACCGTGCAAAAGCTGGACGCTCAGGTACGCATGCATGCTGTGCTTCGGTTGTCGTGTGCTTACTTGCAGGGGACGGATCTGTGCAGGACGAGCTCACGTTCTTGCGGGTCCGGACAAAGAAGCACGAGATTATGCTTGCACCAGGTTTCGGCGATCCTATCGATGCGGAGCTAATCGTTCTCCACCCAAAACACAGAAAAGGACTATCTTCTCGTCGTCATTCAAGACCCCCAAACAAACTAGATTCTGTTGTACTGTTGTCGAGTAACTATCACCCTAAAAGCGAATAACTATCCTGAAAGCAACTGGGAAGAGGCCCCCAGTCACTGGATAAGAAAGGGTGATGGTTGGATCATCCGGCGAACCCATTTACTCGATTATTTTTCATACTTTTTATTAATAATACAAACGCTGTGGGTCTGCTAGGCTACCGACTCGTATTCGTAATCATCCAAGGACAAGCTCGAATCCGATAACGAAAATATTGAGGAAGATGAGGGGTACTGGGTTGAAATCAAGGGTCAGCCAAAGACCAAGCAAACACAGACATACTTCTAAGGAGCATTTGCACAGACGAGATGAGCGTAATCAAGCGGCTCTTGACAGAGGCCTGCTGTTGTTGCTGTTGCTGTCCAAACCCGGGCTCGTTGAGGCTGTTCGTGCTGAAGCCGACTGTATATTTTTTGTTGTGCGTGTGTGCGTGTCGATTGTGAGCAGGCAAGAAATAAAATGACGAGGCAGAAAAGCAAACAGACGTACTGTGCACGAGGAAGCGCTGCTCGTTTAGCACGGCCACGGCATTCACCAGCAACAGGCCGGCCAGGAGGAGGTCCCACAGGCCAAACGACATGGACGTTTCTTGAACGGACGTTTAAAAATTCTCCATTTACCATGATGTCGCTCCCAGGTCTTGGACACGCACTGCGGGCTCTGCAGCGGCAGCAGCAGCAGCAGCAGCAGGCTCGGTACGCTCGCTCGCGAAAGCAGCGCACGAGAGGGACTAACATGCCATATGACCTCACTAGGTGGATCACACAGTACTTCAAGAGGATTGACTTGTCACCGAAGAAGCTGAAGAAGGCTGCGTGGGAGAAGAAAGAGCAAGAGCGGGTGGACGAGGGCAAAAAGCCAGAGCAGAAGGCCGCAGAGTCCTCGGTCGGGAGCCTGTCCGATTCTGTCGTCGAGGTAGTGCTTTGAAAAAATGGCAACGACTAAAATAGGCGTGAGCAGAAAGGCGAGAAGAAGGGAAAGACGGACAAGGTAGAGTCTGCGGCGCTTAGGGACCCGCTCAAGACCACCCACATCGAGCGGCACCATGAGATCAAGTATAGCCCGCGCAAGATGACCCAGATTCTCAAGCTCATTCGCAACAAGCCGATTGACGAAGGTACGTATCCTCCCTCTCTGTAACTCGGCTGATATGCAATCTACCTGCAGCCCTCCTGCAGATGCAATTCTCGCAGAAGCGCAAGGCCCGCGAGGAGGTGTACCGTGCGCTACACCGAGGAAAGATCAACGCCAAAACAAACCACCACATGGACCGGTCGAAACTCTACGTCGGTAAAAGAGATTTCAACTTGCAAAATTTGGGTATTGATTTTTGTAAAAAAAAAAAAAAAAAAAAAACTAGCCGAGGCCTACGCGACCAAGGGCAAATACCTGAAGCGTTTGGATATCAAGGGTCGCGGTCGCTCTGGTCAGCGAAAGAAGCCTTTCTGCCACATTGTTATCAAGCTCAAGGAGCGCGGAAAGGTGCTCAGCCGAACCGAGAGGATCGTCAAAAAGTTTAAGAAGCTCACTTTCCGGCCAAAGGGTGTCAGCCGGTTGTACTAAATAGACATTGCCATCCAAAAAAAAAAAAATCACCTTGTACAAAGGACAGGGGAAAAAAAAAGTGCATTTATAACCTGCTAGAAATACAAACCAGATTCAGAAACAGGGGCCACCACAGGCGGTTGGTTATTGCAGTGCATTTGTGTAGAGCTCGCGAAGGCGAGTTTGGACAATGTGGCACATGCACTCTTGGCAGAAGAGACCGAGTGCTTGGCATCCATCTCCGAAGGGCGTCGCGTCTGCGCGATTGAGATCCTCCTGTAGGAGAGTAATGGCCCGGATCCAAATCATCAGGAACACACCCGCGTTGTGCCTGGCGACATTGTGCGACTCCTGTTTTCACAAAAAAAAAAAAAATAAAAAAAAATAATTAAATTAAAATAAATAAAATAAAAGTATGCAGTACGGTCTCGGCAACGTCGGCGCACTGCCTGTAGACTTGCTTGAACCAGTTTGCCAGCGATACGGACGGGGACATCGGTGCGGCCTTTGAGCTAGCATACAGCTGGGTTGGGAAGTGGACAAAGACGGTGTCGACAAGCCGTGTGCCGATGCTGGCCCACTCGGTCGCTCGGCGGATGCTGACGAAATCGAGGTTCCTCCAGCGGCTGAGAAGTTGTGCAAGGAAGGATTTGTTGACGAGGAGGGCGTCCATCTGCTGTGCCAACTGTGCAAGCCTGCTGAGCCGATCGAGCTCGGCCTTGAACGCGCGCGCTGCCTGCAACTTGATCGACCGCAGCGCGAGCCCCAGGTCGATCACAAAGGAAGTGGCCTGTCCGTCCGCGACCGCCGACACGATCGGTTCGAGCATCATGCTGTTCACCTGCTCGTTAGCGTCCACAATGGGTATTCCGACCGTGAGAAGCGAGTTGATGTGTGCACGGCCCAGAGGGCTGAGCGGGTCAAGGGCCTCACTGCCGCCGCCACGGGACGAGCCCCTGATGATGCCGTCGTACAGCTGTGCGTCCATGTTTGAGACGTACGAGGACACGGCGGTGAAGTCGTCCAGCGTCGAGCTGCTGGGCCAGGACGACACGAGCAGGTACGACTGATTGACGCAGTGCTGAATGCTGCGTTCACCATCGGCGAATAAATTGACGGGGGTGCTCCCTTGTCCTCCTCCCCCACCGCCCCCACTCGTGAGGCTCAGGCTGCTCGCCAGCCGTAGCAGCGTGTGCGACAGCGCGAGGTATTGCTGCGAATAGTCGACAGGGCCACTCCCGCCCTGGAAGGTGGTGGGAAAAAGAGATAAGTAACGCCGCGAATTGGCGGGTTTAATGTCATGTTTCAATAATTTTACCTCTCATGATTGCAGACGGAGTAACCGAAATAGACGGCAGCGTGTTCGCCGGCTCATGGTAACCGGTGGGGGCAGACCAAATTTGCGTCGACATTGCCACCGCTGCTGCTTTCTCGTAAGCCGCTGCATTATGTGGACGAGGAGCATAAGATACGAGGTGAAAAAAAAAAAAAAGCCAAAACACTCATCGGCGATTTATTTTCCGATGCAGACTCTTTGTTCGAGTGCCGTTACGGTTGGTGCGCGCGCACAGATGAGAACATGGGCCACAGACAGACAAAGAAAGACTGAGAGCACACTGCGGCACAAACGCCACTGTCAAAAAAAAAAAAAGCGCCGGTCACCTTGCGCTCCACGTCGGCAAAAAACAACAACTGGGATTTTCTCTCTCTCTCTCTCTCTCTCTCTCTCTCAAGTCACAGGCTGACCGTGGCGCCGGGAATTATTTGTCCAGAGTCACGCACGGCCGGGCGCCCGTGTCTCGTGTCTCGGCGAAAATCGATGAGAAGAAGAAAAAAGAACACTGCGGGATCCTAATCCGATAGCAACAGGGGTCCCCAAAGTCCCCGTCGGCATCCTCCTTTGTTGAAAGCAAAAGATCAACCGACGACATACTTGCCAATACAATTTGTAAGGCGTGTGGGCGGGCGTCGAGTGTGTCGTTTTCAGTTTCGTTGCCATCACATGCTGACGACACGCACGGCTGCGCTTCGCCGCATTGCCTTTGCAACCACGCAGGCGCGCACATCGTCGCTGCCAGCAGGTACTGCACCGATCCGTCGCGCGGGGTTCCAAGTGAGCCGGCCGCCCCAGCCACAACAAGAGTACAAGTACTTCAAGCGTGCCGGCGGCGGTGGAAGTCACGGTAGCACGCAGCAGCACGCGCAGACACGATGGCTCACGGGGGCAGGCATCGTGACGGTGTTTGGACTGTACTACATGACGCATCTGGAGACTGTGCCTGTGTCTGGTATGTGAGGACGACGACGACACGTTGGGGGGGGGACAGGGCTGACGTATGTACTTAGGGCGCCGCCGCTTCAACAATGTGTCTGTCGAGAGCGAGCACAGGATGGGCGCACAGGCATACCAGGAGATCCTCCGCGAGCACCGGGGCCATATCCTTCCCGAGACCGATCCTGTACTCCCGCTTTCGCGACGACGCAAATCTGAGTCTTTTTTTTTAAAAAAAACAAAACAAAACAGCGCGTTCGCCAAATCAAGCGAGTGGGCATGCGCATCGCCAAGGTCAGCGGGTTGCAGGAGGACTGGGAGTTTACCGTCATCGAATCTAAGCAGATCAATGCCTTTGTCCTTCCAGGTGATAAATATATACGACATTGCCAGTTGATTTCTTTATCCTAACTGTGTGTTTTTGCAGGAGGAAAGGTCTTTGTTTTTACGGGCATCCTTCCAATCATGGGCAACGATGACGGCATCGCAGCGGTGTTGGGCCATGAGGTGTCGCAGCGGTCTCGGTTTTTTTTTTTTTTTTTTGGAGTAAACAGGAGAAATAATAGATTGCGCACCAAGTCGCGCGACACTCGGCCGAGCGCATGTCCATTGCCCAGATCGCCATGCTGTTCAACGTGCTCGTGTCCCTCGTCATCGGCTCCGATTTTACACAGCTCGGGCGCCTCGTTTTCACGCTGGGCTACGAGCTGCCGTACTCGCGTGGAAGCGAGAGTGAGGCCGATTACATTGGCCTTCTCCTGATGGCCCAGGCCTGTTTCAATCCGCGCGAAGCTGTGCAGCTTTGGAAGGTACTCTGCATACCATTTTCTTCATTTCACGTGAATAAATTGCTGGTGAGCAGAGGATGGAGCAGACCAAGAAAGACGGCGCCCTCGACAAGTTCCTGTCGACGCACCCAACGCACAAGAACCGTATCGAAAGCATCGGCAAGTGGATGCCCGAGGCGATCGACAAGCGCGAGAATTCTGACTGCTCCATGCGCACGACCTCCTACCTGCAGCAGTTCATGTCGCATTATTAATGGAACAAACAAGAGACGAGAAGTCGACAAAAAAAAAAATAAAAAAAAAATACACACGTGTTGCGTCAACCACTTTACGTGTTGCGTCCCAACATGAAAACGACACTGCTCGTGCTGGCGGTGCTGGCGGCTCTCGGCGCCGTCGTGGGCGCCGTGGACAAGGTAACCGTGCCGTGCTATTGGACCCCAGCACCGACTGAGCAACGCCCTCTTGACAGAACAACTTTAAGACGTGCTCGCAGAGTGGGTTCTGCAAGCGCAGCCGCAAACTGGACGATCAAGAGATTGCCGCGGCGGACTTGCTGTACAGCGTCGTCGAGGGCTCTGTCAAGGCTGCCAACAACAAGCTGTCTGCCGACCTGTCGTCGCCGCACTCGCCCTCAACGCTCGTCCTCGAGGTATTGCCTGCTTTGTGTGGGTTGGTGATGGACACTCAGATCACTTCTGCTGTTAGGCCTTCATCTTTGAGGACAAGCAGTTCCGTGTCAAGATCAACGAAAAGACGCCGCTGTCTCCGCGCTACGAGGTGCAAGATGTCGTCGTCGGGTCACCCGAGGCATCTGCCGCCGCGCAGCTGATCTCGTCGTCGTCCAGCAAGAGCGTCTTTTCGGATGGTTCGATTTCGCTCGCGATCCAGGTACACACCGATTGAGGCGCTGTGCACAGACAGAGCTGATCCCAATCAATCATAAAAATAAAAAAATAAAAAGCACTCGCCGCTCAAGATTGACGTCTACGAGAACGATGTGCTCGCAATCTCGCTCAACAGCCGACAGCTCCTTGAAATCGAGTACTTGCGCACAAAGGAGCAGGAGGAGCAGGAGTGGAAGAAGGCGGCCGCCGTCGCTGAAGCTGCAGCGGGTGAGGCTGAAGAGGGAGAGACTGCGGAGGACGGCGAAGGCCATCAAGACGATGAAGCCGTCCCTGCGATCAAAAAGAAGCAGCCCCAGAACCCCAACAAGGACAGGCACCACTGGGAGGAGACTTTCAAAAGCCACACGGACAAGAAGCCCAAGGGTACATCGGCAAACGAGCCGCATGGTTAAAAACAAAAAAAATCATAAAATGTAGGTCCCGAGGCAGTCTCGCTCGACATTTCCTTTGTCAACTACGTCCACCTCTACGGAATTCCCGAGCATGCGGCTCCGCTCGACCTGCCGGACACAAAGGGCCCGAATGCAAAGTACTCGGAGCCTTACCGTCTGTACAACCTGGATGTGTTTGAGTACGAGCTCGACAACTCGATGGCCCTCTACGGCTCGATCCCATTCATTCTTGCGCACAAGCAAAGTACGTCCCCCCTTGATGGTTTACTATTTATAAAAGTGGTTGTTATGAAGGTGGATCGGCCGGTATCCTCTGGCTCAATGCGGCAGAGACTTGGGTCGATGTTCAGCGCGAGGATGGCAGTGCCGTCACGCACTGGCTGAGCGAGAGTGGTATAATCGACATCTTTGGCTTCATCGGTGCCTCGCCCAAGGGCGTCCTGAGCAAGTACACTGCTCTGACGGGAACTACGGCAATGCCCCGCCAGTTTGCTATCGCATATCACCAGTGCCGCTGGAACTACATCGATGAGAAGGACGTTGCTGGCGTCAACGAGGGCTTTGAGACCAACGACATCCCCTACGACGTCCTCTGGCTTGATATTGAGCACACTGACGACAAAAAGTACTTTACGTGGGATCCCGTCAAGTTCCCCACACCCAAGGACATGCAGGTGATTTTTTATTTTTTTTGATTTTTTAAAAAAAAACGAAACAACTAAGAGAAACAATTTTTTTCTTATAGAACAACATTGCCAAGACCGGACGCAAGATGGTCACCATTGTCGACCCCCACATCAAGCGCGCAAACAATTACTATATTCACGAGGAGGTAAGCAACCCACCGTAATTTTTTTTGGTTGAGGTTTGATAAACCCCTCGCCCCACCCCCACCCCCACCCCCAAAAAGGCGCTTGCTCTTGACCTCTACGTCAAGGACGACAACAACAAGAATGCGTTTGATGGATGGTGCTGGCCCGGAAGCTCGTCCTGGATCGACTTTACCAACCCGACAGCACGCCAGTGGTGGAGTGCAAAGTTTTCCTATGAAGTTTACGCCGGCAGCACCCCCAACTTGTACGATTGATTTATGCTCTTTTTAGTTACAAGCCTTTGCCGCTAGGTTTACATGGAACGACATGAACGAGCCCTCTGTCTTCAACGGTCCCGAGATCTCGATGCACAAACACAACATTCACTATGGCGGATGGGAGCACCGTGACGTGCACAACGTCTACGGCTTTTACCAGTTCCTCGCAACGTCGCAGGCGCTCACGGCCCGTGACAACAAGCGACCCTTTGTTCTGTCGCGTGCCTTTTTCGCCGGCAGCCAGCGCCATGGCGCCATCTGGACGGGTGACAACACCGCCGACTTTAGCCATCTCAAGGCGTCCGTGCCAATGCTTCTTTCGGTCGGTGTTGCTGGCCTTGCCTTTGCAGGCGCAGATGTCGGCGGCTTCTTTGGCAACCCCAACCCCGAGCTGTTCACTCGTTGGTACGAGCTCGGTGCTTTCCAGCCATTCTTCCGTGGGCACGCCCACCTCGACACGCGCCGACGCGAGCCCTGGCTCTTTGTGCGTTTTTTTTTTTTTTTTTTTTTGGTTTTTTTTTTTTTTTGGCATATCTAAAACAAATTCCTTGTGTTTTTTAAAGGGCGAGCCTTTCACGGGCTACATCCGCACCGCCATCCGACGCCGCTATGCCCTTTTGCCGCTGTGGTACACCCTCTTCCACGAGGCGAGCGTCACTGGCGCGCCCGTCATGCGCCCGCTCTTCTTCGAGTTTCCCGACGAGGTCGCGACCTATTCGATTGACGATGCATTCATGATTGGCGCTGCGCTGCTCGTCCACCCCGTCGTGCAGGAGGGCAAGACACAGCAGACCGTCTTCCTCCCAGGTGGTGCATCGCAGGTCTGGTACGGCTACGAGACGTTCGCCCCCTACAAGGGCTCGAGCTCGGTCACGGTCGCTGCCCCCCTGGGCACGATCCCCGTCTTCCTGCGTGGCGGTTCGATCATCCCGCGCCGCGATCGTGTGCGCCGCTCGTCCTCACTCATGGCCAACGACCCCTACACGCTCATCGTCGCCGTCGGCGCCAACGGAGAGGCCTCTGGCGACCTCTACCTCGACGATGGCGAGAGCTTTGCCTACAAGTCGGGCTCGTTTGCCCACAAGTTGCTCACGCTGAAGCAGTCCACACTGTCCTCCGCCGACTACTCTACCACTGACAAGAGCAAGCATGCGGCGGCCTACTCAGCCTTTGCCCAGAGCTACACCCCCGAGATTGAGCGCATCGTCCTCGTGGGCCTCAAGGTCCAGCCCCAGTCGGTCAACCTCGTCAGCTCTGGCGGCGCCAAGACGCCCCTCAGCTTCACCACGGACGAGAAGACGGGCACGGTCACCATCAAGAAGCCCGGTGTCGGGGCCGCATCCAACTGGCAGATCGAGTTGGCTTAGGAGTAGGACAAAAGAACAAAAAAAAAACCATGAAACAGTAAAATAGTGCCCTGGGCATCACACATGCACGATTTTTGAAAAGTGTGGTCGACGCACATGGCACTGGGCAGCTACGACGGCGGCTACCGCAAGTTGGCCATCCGCCAGTACCCTTCGCTGCCGGGGCGCCAGACGGCCGAGTCGCGCTACTGGCGCCGTTTCCGCGTACGTGCCCTTTCTCGTCTTGTGCTTTTCATGTGCTTGAAAACCAATCTTTACAGCATCCCGTGCTGGTCAAGGAGTTTGCGAGCGTCACGAGCGTGCACTTCTCGCCCGTCAAGCCGCACGACTTTGCCGTGACGAGCTCGACACGCGTGCAGATCTACAGCACCCAGACCAACTCGGTACGTTGCGCCCCCCCTTTGTCACAAACTAAACAGTTGCATGTCTTGTACAGGTCAAAAAGGTCATCTCACGCTTCAGCGACGTCGCCTACTCGGGGACGTTCCGTGCGGACGGAAAGCTCCTCGCGGCCGGTGGACAGGCTAGTATTGTGCAGGTGTTTGACTTGGCCAGCCGCGCTGTCCTGCGAACGTTCAAGGGCCACGAGAGCGCTGTGCACGTTGCCCAGTTCACGCCCAACAAGACGCAGGTCATGTCGTGCTCGGATGACAAGACCGTGCGCCTGTGGAGCCTCGAGGACGACAGGGAGCTCAACTGCTTCCGTGGGCACGAGGACTATGTCCGCACCGGGCTCGTCAGCGTCGACAACCCAAACATCGTCGCCTCTGGTAAAACAAAGTACATGGGTTTAATATGTAACTGGTCCTGTGTGTGTGTGTGTGTGCAGGTTCGTATGATCACACTGTTAAGCTCTGGGATGCACGATCTGGACAATGCACAATGTCACTGGACCATGGCAGCCCCGTGGAGAAGATCCTCTTGTTCCCTGGCGGTGGCCTTATGCTCTCTTCCGGTACAGTGAGATGAGATGCCTCAAAATATATATTTATGCCCCCATTTTTTTTCCTGCAGGGCAAAACGTCGTCAACGTGTGGGATCTGCTCAGCGGTGGTCGTCTTGTGCACTCTCTCTCCAACCACCAAAAGACAATCACCGACATGTGCTTTGACTCGACCCACTCGCGCCTCCTCACCGCTTCACTGGACCAGCACATCAAAGTGTACAACGTCACAGACTACAAGGTCACACACTCGATGAAGTACCCTGCGCCTTTGCTCTCTGTCGCCCTCTCGCCGGATGACACGTATCTCGTCGCAGGCATGAACACTGGTCTGCTCTCGATCCGCCGGAGAATAGTCCACTCTGCCGAGCAGATCCACCAACGCTCGTCCAAGGTCGTCCATGGTGGCACCTTCCGATACTACATGCGCGGTCAAGGGAAGCGAGCTAGCCAGGTATGTTTTTTTTTTTTTTTCCCCTTAGCATTCAGCTAACCGATTCTTTTTTTTTTTTTTTCCAATTACCGAAAGGACGATTACAAAGTCGAGGAACGAAGAAAGCCGCACTTGAAA
>Ga0302233_10001247_pt1 | contig 18080 bp, 15 predicted proteins | sample II_Palsa_N3_1_FD_193516 | JGI IMG/M metagenome (GOLD analysis project Ga0302233, IMG submission 193516) | Peat permafrost microbial communities from Stordalen Mire near Abisko, Sweden - II_Palsa_N3_1 | ecosystem: Environmental > Terrestrial > Soil > Palsa > Peat permafrost | place: Sweden... | reverse complement strand
ACTTCCGTGCCCGAAGTCGCGGACGTCTTCCGCGCGCATGGGCCAGCGTGGCGACACACCGTACAGCTGAGTCTGGGACAGCTGAAGGTGATGTCGGCGATTGAACAGTGCCGCAGCGCGGCACTGGGTGGACACGTGTTGCGCTGTTGCGGCTGCGAACAGATCGAGGTTGCCTACAACTCCTGCCGTAACCGCCATTGCCCCAAGTGCCAGGCGAGCGCCGCACGACGATGGCTTGAGGCGCGTCGGGCCGATCTGCTACCGGTGGAGTACTACCACGTCGTCTTTACGCTACCCGCCGCGATTAGCGCAATCGCCTGGTACAACAAGGCGGTGATCTACGGCCTGCTGTTCGATGTCGCCGCCGAAACCCTGCGTACCATCGCCGCCGATCCAAAGCATCTGGGCGCGCAGATCGGTGCAACGCTGGTGCTGCATACCTGGGGTTCAGCGCTGACACATCATCCGCACACCGGCATCAACCCAGCCTCAGCCTCGACCCCTCATCGCGTGATCCAGTGGGCCACAGGATCCCTTCAATCCCCATAGCCACCCCGGTACACTCCGCGGTTTCCTCCCTCGAGCGTTGTCCAACGCCTGCCCGCACGCATCGTCGTGCAATCACGGCACAGTGGACAAGGGCAGGCATCGAACAACGCTTAACAATTTGAGCCGGCCAGATGAAATTTGCGAGCGTCGGCTCCCGGGCCGACATGAGACGGTCGCCGACAACGCTGCGAGCTTCCGCACGCTGGCCTTAGTAGACAAGTCGCGAATCACGAACAAAGGCCGAGGCACCCCGACGTAGATATCTGCTTCCGACAACGCGGAGGGAACACTCCTGCCTCGTAGCTGACTTTCCTGCGCTACAAAAGCAGACCTGAAGGGACGGAGCTGGCTCAGCGGCCTTACTCATCGAGAAAGGCCGCCTTGGTCGGTACCGTACTGAGATCCCCTGCCAGACGTGCGACCGCATGGTGCGGCAGAACTATTTGCGCCAGTACCGCCTAGACAAGGTTAATCACGACGTCAACGTTGCCGCGTATGGCTTTCGAATACGGACACGCCTGATGGGCAGCGTCCGTCAGGGCTTGGGCGACTTCGCGCTCCAAACCTGGCAGGCTGACGTTGAGACGTGCCTGGAGGAAAAAAGCGCCGTCGGTTTTGCACAAGTCCACTTCGGCGTCGACGGCCAGGTCAGGCGGCAGAGTGACCTTCATTTTGCCGGCCGCGAGCCCTATTGCACCGATGAAACAGGCCGACCAACCGGCCGCGAATAGTTGTTCCGGATTGGTGCCGCTGTCTGAGGTGCCAGGCGTCGAAAGCTTGATGTCCAGGTGGCCATCGGAGCTGCGCGAAGTACCATTGCGCCCACCCGCGGTGGTGTGGGTTTTGGCCGTATAGAGTATTTTTTCAGGTTGGGTCATGGCAAATTCCTTGTTTGGTTTGGTTTAGTGGTAGGAATACAGCGATTGGTTGTCGTTGCCGCTGCCAAACACGCGAACGCGAGCGTCGCATGCGCGGCTTTCGCGACCCGAAACGCACACAGAAGTTTCTCTCGTGCTTGGCGCCGATCCGGCAACATTTCGCACTGAAGCGGCATGTGATACGCGCCTTGCTCTATCGCAAACAACTTGCAGCCCGGTTCGATGCGTGGCGCGAATTCACCGAACTTGCCCAAAATCCGTCCGCTGCTTTCTGACCGGTTGTTACACCTGCCGTCGTGCCGTCTCGCTCTCGGCAAGTCGACAACGCCAACTAACGACATCGAAAGGATGGTCAATCTCCTTTATAGATCGTACTGTTGAGGCATGCAAGCTCGCCGCTTCCCGGTGCTTGCACCAGTTGTGCTCGCACTTCTGCACGAGTCAAAGGCTGTGCATCGTTCCTGGGCGACCATTGTCCCTGACTCGTGTCAGACGAATTCTGGGCGGGTGCCGGCCCAAAATCAGCGGCGTCAGCGGGACCGGTTGTAGCGCATGCAGCGAATGACACCGCGATCATTAAAGCCTTCATAGCGTTTTCCTGAAACTAACGGATGGATAGAAGCCCGGACATCGAACTGCCACTAACGAAATGGAACTCAGCGCATAGCCAGGCGCATCAACACTTCGAAAGGCAATGCCAGGAGGAAAGCGCCACCCACTCCCAGACTCCAGAGCGCAACGAACCAGACTATGCGCCCACGTTTCTTAGCGCACGGCCGTGCAAGAAGACTTTGCATCGCACACTCCTAGTGATATTGCCCACCGCGGGCGACCTTCCCTCTGAAGACCCAATATCCGGCCGTTGTATAGGCGATGATGATCGGCAGGATCACGACAGCGCCGACCAGTGTGAAGATTTGGCTTGACCGTGGCGCTGCCGCGTCAGCCAGGCTCAGCGAATAGGGAATCGCATAAGGCCAGATGCCGACGAGCAAGCCTAGGTAGCCCAATAGAACGAGAGTAAGCGCGAGCATGAACGGCGCGATATGCCGGCGCCGGCGGACTGCGGAAAACATGAACCACGCAACGATCGCGACAAGGAACGGCACCGGCAGCAGGCGCGATAAGAGGCCCGGGTCAAACCATCGTTTGGCGATCTGCGGGTCCGACAACGGTGTCCAGATGGATACGGCGATCATGAAGATCAGCAATACCATCGTCAGGGGCCGGACGAGGAGATGCAGCCGGTGTTGCAGGTCGCCTTCAGTCTTGATGACGAGCCAGCATGCGCCCAACAACGCGTACGTCGCCATCAAGCCCAGCCCGCAGAAAAGACTGAAAGGCTCCAGCCAGAAGAACGCGTCGCCGGCAAAAATACTGTTGGCGATGGGGATGCCGTGCAGGTAGGTGCCAAGGATGATCCCCTGGAAAAAGGCCGCGCCCGCGGAACCAGCAATGAATGCAAGGTTCCAGAGGTTCTTTGTGCGATCCGCCTTGCCGCGTATCTCGAAGGAAACGCCCCGAAAAATGAGGCAGATCAGCATAAAGATTATCGGCAGATAAAGCGCCGACAGCGCGATTGAATATACAAGCGGAAAGGCCGCGTACAGTGCTGCGCCTCCCAGCACGAGCCAGGTTTCGTTGCCGTCCCACACTGGCGCAATGGCATGCATCATCATGTCGCGTTCTCCGACGTTCGGAAAAAACGGGAAGATCAGACCGATTCCCAGGTCAAATCCATCGAGCAACACGTACATGAGTAGACCAAAAGCGATGATCGCAGCCCACGCAAACGTCACGTTCATTTGGCGCTCCCTTCGATGTCACGTTGACTTGCACTTTTCCGTCCGGCAGCGGCCAACGGCCTGCGGCCCGTGCGGTTCATGTCCATCACCGGCCGCACTACCTGGCTTCGCGGTGCGTCGGGCGCGACGGGCCCTTCCCGGATGATCCGGAATATGTAGTAGATGCCTGTTCCAAATACGAGGCAGTAAACAATGATAAAAGCCATCAGCGAAACCCCGACGCTTTGCGAGGTGACGGGCGAGACCGCGTCAGCGGTTCGCAACACGCCATATACCACCCACGGCTGCCTTCCAACCTCGGTCGTGATCCACCCCGCAAGCAGGGATACAAAGCCCATCGGACCCATCAGTAGCACGAATCGTTGGTACCACCTGCTCTCGAAGATCCGGCCTCGTCGACGCAACAACATGCCGACAATCGCCATCAGGATGATCAGTACGCCGAGCCCTGCCATCAGGCGGAAGGTCCAGAAAATGATCGACGAATTGGGCCGGTCTTCCTTCGGAAACTCCTTGAGACCGCGGATCTCACCGGTCCAGCTATGGGTCAGGATCAGGCTGCCGAGGTGCGGGACCTGCACTGCATGCCGGGTAACTTCTGAGTTCATGTCAGGAAAGCCGATCAGGTTCAACGCGGTTCCGCCTTTCTCCGTTTCCCATAGTCCCTCTATGGCCGCGATCTTGGCTGGCTGATATTTTCGGGTGTTCAAGCCGTGCTGGTCCCCTACGATGGCCTGTACCGGTGCGAGCACAAGCAAAAGCCAGAGAGCCATCGAGAACATGGTCTTGACACCAGGATCGCGTCGGCCCTTCAGCAGATGCCATGCACCGGTGGCGGCGACCACCAGGGCAGCTACGATGAACGCTGCTATCGTCATATGGGCAAGCCGGTACGGGAATGACGGATTGAAGACGATCTTGAACCAGTCGACCGGAACAACATGGCCGTTCTCGATCCTGATGCCCTGTGGTGTCTGCATCCAGCTGTTGGATGCGAGAATCCAGAACGTCGAGATCAGCGTTCCGATGGCGACCATCAGCGTGGCGCCGAAATGCGCACCTCGTCCCACCTTGTCCCAACCGAACAGCATGACCCCCAGGAAACCCGCCTCGAGGAAAAAAGCCGTCATGACTTCGTAGGCGAGAAGTGGTCCAGTCACCGGTCCGGCAAACTTCGCAAAGCCATACCAGTTCGTTCCAAACTGGTATGCCATGACAACGCCGGACACGACGCCCATGCCGAACCCGACCGCAAAGATCTTCGACCAATAGATGCAGAGGTCCCGGTAGTACCGCTTTCCCGTCCGGATCCACGCGGCTTCCAGAATAGCCAGAAAGCTCGCCAGGCCAATGCTCAACGCCGGGAAAATAATGTGAAACGATATGGTGAAAGCGAACTGTATGCGCGAAAGGTCGAGTGCGCTCGGATTCATAGCCGTAAGTACTCCATGCGAAGTCTGCCTTGCTGACTAAGCGGCTGCGGCGCGACAATCTCGCGCCGCACGCGTCTCCTTCCCCCACTAGCGCAGGTTGGTTTTAGCAAGTTCGAGGATTTCATCGCCCCGCCCATTCAGGATGGCGCGCAGCATGTACAAGCTGAAGCCCTTTGCGTGCGCAAACTCGATCTTGGGCGGCATGGCGAGTTCATGCTTTGACGTCACCACATCGACGAGCGCTGGCCCCGGGTGTGCGAAGGCCGTTTTCAACGCTTCCGCAACGTCTTCCGACTCCTCTACCCGGATGCTGAAAATCCCGGCCCCCTTCGCAATTGCCGCAAAATCCGTCTTGCTCAGATCCACGTTCGTGTCCAGGTAGCCACTCGCCTTCAATTCCATGGAAACGAACCCGAGCAGGCTGTTGTTAAACACGACGACCTTGATCGGCAGTTCAAGTTGCCGCGCCGTCAGAAGATCGCCAAGCAGCATCGACAACCCGCCGTCACCGGACAGGGAGATGACCTGCCGGCCCGGGTTGGCGCTCTGCGCGCCAAGCGCCTGAGGCATCGCGTTGGCCATGGATCCGTGATTGAAAGAACCATGCAACTGACGCTTGCCGTTCATCGTCAGGTAGCGCGCTGCCCAGAGTGTGGGCGTGCCGACATCCGCGGTGAAAATCGCGTCTTCGCCGGCCGCTTCGTCGATCAGTCTGGTCAGATATTGCGGATGAATGGGTCTGCCCGGTCCCGATGGAACAGCGAGCTCGTCCAGGCCTTTTCTTGCCGACACGTAGTGCTTGCGGGCATGGTCCAGAAAATTGCGGTCGTCCTTGCGCTCCAAGCGCGGCAGGACGGCCCTGATCGTATCCTTGACTGTGCCCACCAGCCCGAGCGTAAGTGGTGCCCGATGGCCGAGCTGTGAGCCCTTCCAGTCGATCTGCACAATCTTCGCGTTGCTCGGATAGAACGGGCGATACGGAAAGTCCGTGCCCAGCATCAGCAGCGTCTCGCAGGATTCCATAGCGTGATAGCCCGAGCTGAAACCGATCAGCCCGGTCATGCCAACATCGTAGAGGTTATCCCATTCAACAAACTGCTTGCCACGCAGCGCGTGGACTACTGGCGCTCCGAGCGTATCGGCCAGCGCGACAACTTCATCGTGCGCGCCGGCTGTGCCGCTTCCACACAACAACGTGACGTCTCTCGATCTGTTGAGCAGGTCTGCCAGCCGGTCAAGGTCAGCGTCCGCGGGGACGATTGACGGGGGGGCCGTTTCCGTCCAGCTTACGACTGCCTCGGGACACTCCAGCAACGCGACGTCGCCCGGCAACACGATGACCGCGACGCCACGCTCCTCGATGGCGGTGCGCATCGCACGCGCGAGCACACGCGGAAACTGCTCGGCATTTGTCACGAGTTCCACGAAATGACTGCATTCCCGGAAGAGCTCCTGAGGATGGGTCTCCTGGAAGTAGCCGAGCCCGATTTCCGTGGACGGAATATGCGCCGCAATCGCGAGCACCGGTTGGTGATTGCGATGGCAGTCGAACAGTCCATTGATCAGATGAAGGTTGCCTGGACCGCAACTGCCTGCGCACACGGCGAGCCGCCCTGTCGATGCGGCATCGGCCCCAGCGGCGAACGCGGCGCTCTCCTCGTGACGAGTGTGCATCCAGCGGATCGAGCCGATCTGGTCCAGGCTGAACGCCAGTCCATTCAAGCTGTCGCCCGTCACGCCCCAGATTCTCTCGACGCCCGCGGCCTCAAGGGTTTTTGCCAGATAATCGGCGATAGTCTGCTTGCCCATGATTCGTTCCTAAGGGAAAAAAATCGCAATATAGTTTAAATTCGACTTTGGGCCGCCCCGGGACCGCAACAAGTCGAACGGTGCATAACCCCGCGCCAGTACTTCGAGCGCAAGCGCCAGGAGGAACCGCAGGCCTCAACTGAATATGAAGGCATACGCTTCAACGCCAGGATCGAGAAACTCGATAGAGAAGGTGTGGTCTGTGACCACGTTCTCATCAGCACTGCGTATCGAACCTGCCACGAGACCAAGATACGTCTCTGCGCATAAAAATGAAATAATACGAACTGGTGCTATCGCCCCTTCTCAGGCGTAGGCAGTTCATACATGCATATGCGCCGTGTAGCTCATAGATGCGATACTAACGACGGGAGTCGTGCGAGAGATGCGGCGCGCAAAGTATAGGCAAGCGCGTATCAATTCGGGCGCCATACGCAAGTATGAAACCCGGATACGCACGTTGGGGCGCAGACATCGGTTTGTACACGGGTCTCGCAATCGCTTTCGACAAACAAGACGGACACCGGCTTGAAAGCGTCGCCACGGCGCAAAACTCAGACTATGGTTTTCCCAAAACGAGCGCGAGGTAATGTTCGATGGCAGCGGGATCGACAGGTTTCTCCAACAGCGCCAACGCGCCGTTTGCCATGACCTTCGCCCGGAGAGCCGCGGTAGGGAACGCTGTGACAAAAATGGTCGGCAGTGCATAGCCTAGTTGGAGAAGGCGAGCATGCATCTCGACACCGGACATCCGCGGCATTCGCACATCGGAAATGAGACATGACGTTTCGGCGATGTGCTCGGACTGGAGAAACGCCTCCGGCGAGGCGAATACGTTCGCCTGCCAGCCTAGCGAACGAACCAAACCGGAAGTAGCGGCGCGAACGGCGTCATCGTCGTCCACAATCGAAATAATGTGAGCGGTACGCACGCCACGGACCTCGCTCTTCAAGTGAGATGTGCGCACAGAAGGACTTGCACCGTACGCATCTATGATGACTATCGTAGCGTTTGACGCGCCAACCGGAAATCATACCTACGTATAGGTGTATAAGGGTCAAATCGGCGATGAAATAGCCGCCACGGCCGGGCAGATAGTCAGGACGATCCGTCTTTGCAGCCGCTTGCGGATTCCGCAATGGTCGCAGTCGCGACACGCCGGCACAGCATGCGGCTCAAAGAGACTACGGGTGGTGAGGGGACACATGGATCGCTTCGGCCTTTCTAACCAGCTCCGCGACGGAACGCAACCCCATCTTCTTCATCATCTGGCCACGATGGATTTTCACGGTGATTTCGCTCAAGCCCATTTCCGACGCTATCTGCTTGTTCATCAAGCCAGCCAGCACAAATCCAAGCACTTCCCGCTCGCGCGGCGTCAGCGAACTGTACGAGGTCCTCACTGCTGCGAGTGACCGCTCGATCGCAATGCGCTCGCCATCTTGTTTCAACGCGTGTGCCACCGCGTCCAGCATATCCTGATCGCGAAACGGCTTAGAAAAGAAGTCGAGTGCCCCCGCTTTCATAGCCCTGACAGACATCTCGATGTCGCCATGCCCCGTAATGAACAGGATAGGGATTTTCAAGCCCGTCTTTGTGATATCTCGCTGAAAGGTGAGGCCACTCTCGCCGCGTAGCCTGACGTCAAGAATCAGGCAGCTCGGCACGTCATATCTCGGAAAGCTCAGAAATTGGTTGGGCGATTCGAATGCCTCGACGCGCAATCCGATTGAGCGCAGTAGTCCGCCAAGTGCCTCGCGCATCGACTCGTCGTCGTCCACTATGTATACAACCGGCGTTTCGTTTGCGCTGCTGCTTCGAGGCGGCGTCGAAAGTGTTCCCGAAATCATCTCGTACTCCTTTTAACCGATAAGATTATGCGGTAACGTCAGCTTTCAAAGTTCCGACTTTCTTGCCTTGTTCAGGCATGGGGACGTCTGGAGAAATATTCGCCATTATAGGTCGCTGAGCATCGTGGCGCAAACGAATTGCTAGATAAGTCTAAGTCGCAAGTGGGACTGCGATGGACACCCGGATATTTCCGTATGATGTTTGCGTCGGATACCACCCACGGGTCCGCGTCAGTCGCTCCACTTCAACCAGCATCCCACCGTCCCTGGGGGACAAGCGCTTCGCTCACGGCCATCGAGAGTCGAGCGCCCTTTCGGTTGCCATGGGTTGGGGAACAGAAAATCGAAAGCACGCGCCGCATCGAATATTGGAATTTGCCTCCATACGACCGCCGTGAGCCTCGATGATCGATTTGCAAATCGACAGCCCCATGCCCATGCCGGAGTCTTTCGTGGTGACAAACGAGTCGAAGAGCGTAGCCGTCACCTCATCAGTGATACCAGGTCCCGTACCGATCGCATCAGGAGCAGCTCGAGGACCGGCTTCAGGCGCTGAGAGGCCTTCAGGAGGGCCATATTCAATTGGCTTTGAGCGAGGGCTACGTCGACACGTTGATTGATGAAGTACTCGCCCCGTTCTGCGCGCAATATCCAAAGCTGGACGTTGGAATCGGCATGTTGCCAGTCGAGGTCGTCGTCGTCGAGGTCGCGCAAGGCCGTGCCCACATTGGACTTGCTTACAATCCGGCGCCGCATCCGCGGGTCGAATATCGCGCGAGTTCGTCGCAGCCTGTCGTTCTGCTGGTCCCCAAGGATCACCCCTTAGCACTCCGGGGAGGATCGGCCAGTGTTGACGATATGCTTACCTACCCGCTTGCCTTGACGGCCCCTGCGTACGGGATTGGACAGTTCGCAAACATGCTCGCGTTTGCGGAGAACATCGAGATTCGGCCCAGCCTGACCACCAATTCCCTGACAGCGCTGAAGCGCTTCGTCGCGTCAGGGAATTTCGTGACACTGATTGGCGAGTTCGCGGCTTATCGGGAAATCGCGTCTGGAGAATTGCCTGTCGTGCCCATCGATCATCCGTTGTTTCTTGGGGTCAGGGCCAGAGTCCTCTTGAAATCCGGCAGACCCCTGGTCGCTGCTGCGCAAGAGTTGCTTGACTGGATCTTGGGCCGGATGCAAATGTTTGCGCGGGACGCCAGTGCGGACTCCGGACTCCTGATATGTCTCAGGGCATTTCCCTTTCCCGCCATTTCCACTAAAGCCCTGTTCCCCAAGCGTCATGTTCTGTATTTGTGATGCACGATGTTTCGTCGTTTCGACCCCATGCCAAAGGATGATCTAGTCACTCATAAGCACTACCTTTCCAACCCTTTTAGGTGTTGAGATAAAGGGTGGCCGAAGATATTCTTCATGGCGAGGACTTACGGGCACAAAGCAAGGGCGGTTTCAAGGGAAACGCTAGACACTGAAGGCGATCATTGCGTGAGGAGCTTGGAGACTTCCGACGTCGTGCCACTCCAGAGACTGAAGTCGGCAGAAAACGGTGCGTATTCGCAAATGTCACTCTAAAGAAAAAGACTTCATCGCCATATCCACAAACAAGGGTGTTCACGCACCTGCAGTTTGGCGAACCTGCTTGTTTGATCGGCACATTTAGTTTCGGCGGTTTCGCGGGCGCAAAAAACGACCGCTGATAAACACGTTCGTTCGAAAGTTGTTGAAGTTTTCAATACTCGTTGAGGCCACGTTGGAAACAGATAAAAAATTGCCGTCCGAAGCGCTTGTATATGTTGTTGACGATGACGCATCTACCCAAACGACGCAAGATGGTGGTGTCGCGCCGCGAGCGTTGCGTACCGACCCTTCCCAATGAGGTTTGGAGCCTGGATTTCGTAGCGGATCAGTTGGCCGATGGCACCCGCTTGCGAGCCTTGACGGTCGTAGACGTCTTCAGCCGTGAAGCGCTCGCCATTGAGGTTGGACAGCGCCTGCGCGCAGAGGATGTCGTGTCTGTGTTGAATCGACTGGTGGCTCAACGCCGGGCGCCACGATTCCTGTTTGCCGATAACGGTAGCGAATTCTCAGGTCGTCTACTGGATATGTGGGCATACCACTACAAGGTACAGATCGACTTCAGCCGTCCGGGCAAGCCCACAGATAACAGCTTCATCGAAACGTTCAATGGCTCATTCAGGGACGAGTGCCTGAATCTGCATTGGTTTGAATCGCTGGCTGAAGCGAAACGCGAGATCGAGGCCTGGCGTCGGGACTACAATGAGATTCGGCCTCACATGGCTCTTAAGGATTTGACGCCGGGCGAATTCGCCCGGCAATACGGCCATCGACCTACGATCGAAGGCTTCTGAAACGCCCGACACTAACTCTGGAGCCCGTCCAGAATATCCAAGCGGCTCAAAGTTTGTCCTGTCCTACCAGGAAGACGCCCGGATGTCAGGGGGCGCGAGCCGCAGTCTGATTGCGATCTGCGCTGAGGGATGCATCTGGTTTCCGGCGTTGATACATTTGAACCCGCTGACGTATCTGGCTTGTATCAAGACAACCGCTCAATTGCAAGATCGTGTACCACCGTCACCTGTAGATACATTGCGACATAAATATCCGTCGGGCATTCGGACTCGCTGGTGTAAGTCGGCCGCATTCCGGTACACCAAGGTGTTAGATGGCTAAACGAAGAGGGTGTGCAAGGTATCCCCACGTAGCATGGTTTATATAGGAATTTGGCAGTACCTTTAGTACAACGCGGTGCACAACAGGCCTTTCGCCAGGACGCAGCACCCACGTGACAGCGTATGTACCGAGCCTGAAAACGACGCCCCCGAAAAGCTCACTTCGCGGTGTTTTACCCAGACTTCGGCTAACGTAGCAACGACTGAATCAGGGTGCAAATATGTCCACGTCAATTACGCTTCTGGCCAATGGGTACATCGAAGTTGCCTGTGCAGACCCGTGGCTTTCACCGCTCCTTCCGCATTACATCATCCGGCGCACTTTGGACTACACATCAGTCTGCATTCAATAGTTACGGAGTGAGCTATGCCTTCGAGAAAAATATTATCAATATTTTTGCAAACGAATCGACTAATCAGCGAGGTTCACTATGCGCCTGAAAAACCCGTTTGAGCCTGCGCGATCAGGCCGTGTAGCCAGGGCGCATCGTCAGGACGTGAGCATGTCGCGCTCGCACTACCATCACCCTGGTGTACCAGCAACCTGCAGCGAGGGCCCCATGAACGAGCTTCGTGAAATGCAGCTTTCACCTATCACCTGGAATCCTCGCCTCGGCATCTACGAAAGTCAGGAACCGATTCACCACCCCAGCCCTGCCCTCGGGACAATCACGCAATCGGTAGTGATTCTCGCGGCTATCTGGACGCTATGCGAATTGCCGTTGGAACTGTTGGTCAGTCCAACGGCCCTTGAGATCGCAGCGTCCATCATTGGGAAACTGATCTGGCTGTCTTTGACACTTTGGGCGTTGACCGGCGGCCAGCCGGCGAAAGCTATCTTTGCCTTTTGCTGCGGCGCGAGCGCGCTGGCCATTGCTTCCGGGTTACTGGACGAGCGCCAGTTTTTTGTTTGGGGATTTTGTTTATCGGCGGTCGAGTGCGCGTTGAAAGCTGCGGCGTTCCTCTTGATCGTCGCACCGACCGCCCGGCGAGCTGCGCGGTAGCCTGCCTGTTTGCGCGTCATCCAAGCCTTCCGAGCGTGTTGGGAATCGCGTCAGGGGCAAGCTCACGCGATGACGCCATAAAGCAGCCCATATACATGCCGGCAATCGACATTTCGGCAATCGCTTACATAACACTTCAGCTGGCCAGGTGAAAAACCACGACTGGCGGACATCGGACGCCAGTTCACCGGTACCCTTCAGGTTCGGACAGCCGCCCATATTTTCAGCATGCCACGGTCAATCCATCACTTAAGATCCCAAGCGACGGCTATGCTGTCTGCTTTCGATATAAGATTACTCCCCCGCCTACCGACCCTATATTGCTCAACGTAAATTGAGGGGCGTCGTTCTTCAACGGTTTCAAAGCGACGTATATCAGGATCGCTAACTCACCCCGGAAGACCTGGCTTTAACTTTTCAGCGTATTCGCTACATCACGTCCACGCCTGAAGAACTGACATGCAAAACGATCCGAAGGAAAGTCTCCTCGACCCCGGCGCGCCGCTGCAAGCTAAACGCAGGACATTTGTGACTATGGCAGGAGCGCTCAGTGCCGCCCTCGCGTCGCCAACGCTGTTTGAATCGCTTGGCCCCTGGGCGCGACCCTCGCCGCGGCGTCAGGGTTGGGATTGCCGGTCGGCCTCGTGCAGGGTCTTATTGTCACGCGTCTGGCGATTCCGCCGTTCATCGCGACGCTTGCCGCATTTTCGTACCTGAGGGGCGCGGCCTTTATCGCGTCCGACGGCGCAACGATCGCCGGTCTCGGCGACGGCTTTTCAATGATCGCCAATACGAACGTTCCCGTCGCCGTCAGCGTTGCAGTCTTTCTGTTCGCCGTGTTGATCGTAACCACGCGCAGGGTGATGTCGTGGATGAAACCCGCGAACAAGGGCAAGACGCGTCCCGTTGACCCCGTTTTTACAGGTGTCTTTGTCCTGGGGGCGCTCCTTGGCGCATGGGCGTTCGGTCGCTACCGGGGCATTCCGTCGCCGGTCGTCGCGCTCCTGGTCGTGATCGGAGCGGCGACCTTTGTCGCTAGCAACACGGCCTTCGGCCGCCCCATCTACGCGATCGGCGCTAACCCGGAAGCGGCGCGACGCGTCGGTATCAACGTGAAGGGAACGCTAGTCGGGCTGTTTTTGCTGTCCAGCCTGCTCGCTACGCTCCGTGCGCTGATCCAGACATCGCGTCTCGACGCGGGATCCCACGACACCGCTGAGTTCCTTGCATTGGATGCCATCTCGGCCTGCGTTACCGGCGGCACCAGTCTCTCAGGACGCCGTGGCACCGTCGCAGGTTCGGCGCTCGGAGCGCTGATCGCCAACGGCCTGAGCAGGATGGGAATCAACACGTATTGGCAATTGGTTACCACCGGCACAGTGCTCGTTGCAGCATTGACGATCCACCGCGTCACCCGCCAAGGAGAGCAAACATGAGCGAGAAGCTCACTGTCGAAGCGCGCCAGTTGACGAAGAACTATCACGCGGTTCAAGCCATTGTCGATGGCATGTTCAAAATCCGGCATGCCGAAATCGTCGGCTTCGCGCGCGATAACGGCGCCGGCAAGTCGACGCTCATGGAAATGGTCGCAGGCAGCGTCCAGGCGTCGACGGGACATCTGTTCATCGAAGGGGGCGAACGCAAAGTCTGGAGCCCGGCCGCGGTGCGCAATGAAGGCATCGAAATGGTCTATCAGGACCTCGCGCTATGCGACAACCTCAATGTGTACGAGAACACCTTTCTCGGTCGCGAACTCAAGGTGCGCAAGAGCGGCAGGCTCGTGCTCGATCATGCGACCATGCACCACCGCGCCCACGCGTTACTTGACCGCTTGCATGTCCAATTGAACTCGCTTGTCGACCCGGTGAGCTGTCTTTCCGGCGGACAGCGCCAGATGGTTGCGATCTGCCGTGCAACAGCGTTCTCACCGAAGAACATCATCATGGATGAACCGACCGCAGCGCTGTTAGTCAACACAAGCCGACCGCTGATGGACCTCATCCGACGGCTCCCGAGCGAGGGCACGGCAGTCATGATCGTCTCTCAGACCTGTTAGAGACAAGCAGGCGCATCTACGTTGTGCGCCGCGGAGTCGTGGCAAATGAATTGAATACCTCCGAGACGACCGAACATGCTTTGCTACGCGCGATGGCCGGGCTTGATGAACCTGTGATTCAAGATGCAATGTGAGTAGAAGCAACCAGCGCGGCGAGAGACCTGTTCAGTCGATGGAGTTAGCCGCCGGGAGCTCGAAACAGAAGCGAGCACCGCCATGGGCGGATTCGCTGTCCGCCACGATGCTGCCGCCGTGGGCCTCGATGATCGAACGACAGATGGCCAATCCCATGCCCATGCCATCCTGCTTCGTCGTGAAGAAACTCTCAAACAAATAGTCGAGTTGCTCAGGGGCGATGCCCGGGCCACTGTCCTCGACCGCGCAGCGCAGTGTCCCGACATCGGGCATGGTGGTGCGGATGGTAATCCTGCGCTCCGGGCTTTGTGCATGCTCCATTGCCTGCATGGCGTTGACCGCGAGATTGACAATGACTTGCTGAAACTGGACGCGGTCAGCAAGTAACTTCGGTGCTCCCAAAGCGGCGTGGTGCGATACCGTGACGTTGCACATCTGGACTTCGTGACGGAGAAACATGAGCGCTCCATCGATCAGTTCGTCAAGCGACACCAGCGTATGCTTGGGCGCTTGCCGAATCGCCATCGCGCGAATGCGGCTAACAATGTCTGCTGCACGATGCGCATCGGCGAGTATGCGTGTGTTCGTCTGGCGTGCCTCTCCAATATCGGGCACCGGCCGGTCAAGCCAGCGTTGCGCAGCCTGGCAATTTGTCACAATGGCGGCAAGCGGCTGCTTCAATTCGTGCGCGATCGAGGCAGTCAGTTCGCCCAGCATCGAGATGCGCGCAGCATGCGCAAAGTCCGCCTGCAGCCGCTGCAGCATTTCCTGTGCGCGGATACGCTCGGTCAGGTCGACCAGACTGATCAGCGCGATGCTCAGATCGTCGGCAGGACGGGGGCGTGCGACGGTAAACTGAACGTCGATGATTCGTCCATCAAGAGTCGCGAGTTTCGTGGTTTCCTGAAAGAGCTCCTCGCCGCGATACCGGCTTTCCAGGACTCGTCGGAAAGTGCCGGGGCTCTGATTCCACACCCAGGGCACAGGACCGAGTAACTCACTGCGGTCCCGCGCACCGAACATCTGCACCGCGCAGTTGTTGACCTCTTCGACGACAAGCACCCCTTGCGCGCGGCGCAGCCACTCCGGATGCTCGTCAATGTAGGCCGACAGGTTCTCGACGCCCTGCGCCCGCAGGTGGGTCAACATGGCGATCAAAGGCCGGGCGTCTGTCTGCCACAGTCCGACCGGCATATCGCGAAAGAGACTACGGTAACGGTGTTCGCTGCGCTCGAGTGCGGCGTGAGCTTGCTTGGGCACGGTGACATCCATCAGCGCGCCGACGAACTGTAATTGTCCTGGCTCATCTGTGACGACATGGGCCACAGTGTGGAGGTGCTTGATCGATCCATCGGGCATCACCAACCGATGCTCGATATCGAATCCCTGCTTGTCGTTCGCAGCGTGGTCGATCACCTGCTGAACAAGGGCAACGTCGTCCGGATGCACTCGGGCGAGCAGCAGCTCCACCGTGAGCCTGGTTCCCGAACCATACTCAAGCATTCGAAAGCTTTCGTCGGACCAAAAGATTTCTCCGCTCGAGACGTGCCAGTCAAAGCTAGCCGTGTGGCAGAGCCGTTGGGCGTCAGCCAGCAGGGCTTCAGCGTGCTGCAGGTCGGCGTAGAGGCGCGTATTCTCCAGCGAAATCGCTGCCTGTGAAGCCATTAGGCTCAGCACAGCAATGCGGGCCGGCGTAAAAACGTGAGGAGTCAGGCTGTTCTCGAGGTACAGCACACCGATCAACTTGGTCTGCTTGATCAGCGGCAGGCAGAGAATCGACCGGCAGTCGTTACGGCGGACGTACTCGTCGCCCGAGAATGGACTCTGGTCCGATGCATCGTCGAGCAGCACGCTGTCCCGGGTTCGGATGACGTAGCGCAAAACCGACTCAGGCAATGCCTCGGGCGTAACCCGCATTCGCGGCAGACGGACCACGATCGCATCACGCACCGTCGTGGCTTCCGCTTCAATCCGCAACTCGTCGCCTCGCGGCAGGATCAGCAGGCCCCGGTCGGCGCCGGCGTGCTCCAGCGCAAGCACCATCAGCGCGTGGATCAATTCATTCAGGTCGATCTCGCTAAAGACCGCCTGCGATACCTTGACGACCGTCGCGAGATCCAATTGCTCTGCCGACGTCGCAATCGTGCTGTCAAGGCGTGCCGAATCGTGGCGTAGTTGCGGGTGGGTCTGGTCCAATTGACGGACCTTGCCGTCCGCACCCCAACGGACGTAGCAAGACCGCGCGTTCCCGAGATAGGTGTCGGCGATCGTGTCGAAGCCGCGCTCCGAATAGAATTTCGCGGCGAGTTCATGCGCGATGCCCTGATTCTGGATGAAGCCATGCTCGCGGGCGGAGCTTATAGCCTCCTCATAGAAGTGCATGGCGTCGAGGTCTCGACCCTCGATGCGCGCAATCTCCGCTGAGACCAGCGCGTAGCGGTTGCGATAGTTCTCGGGGCAGTTATCGGCCCAAAGCTTAAATTTCTTAAGTCCCGCGTTGAGGACGTGCCGGTAATCCTCCTGCTGCGCGGCAGAAGCTGTCGGGTAGAGCGCAGTCAGGGTGAGCGCGTGAAAGAAGTGATAGGTCGCCTCGATCGGCATGGCCATGGCAGCGCCTAGCACAGGCTCTGCCCGGACTGAGCAGTCCAGTGCCTCCGCGTACCGGCCGTTAAGGAAGGCAAGCATCTGCTTCATGACGTGATAGAAGACGATGCCGCAGCCGAAGCTCGCCTTGACGATAGCGGCAAAGCAGGCCGCTTCGTCGAACGAGTCGTCGTCGAAGGCCAGCGTTTCTCTTGTCCGGCCCTGGAGGCAGGCGACGAATTGCTGCTCGAGTCGTATGGTCTCGCAAACGGCAACGTTGTGGCTTTGCTGCGCGAACGCAGCATATTTCATCGATAGCGCCTGCACATCCTTAAGGCAATCCCCCTTCTCGATCAACTGCCAGAGGGTTTCGAACGCGAGATAGCCTGCAAAAACGAGATCACCCACCTCAAGGCAGGCGAGAATGGCCCGTTCCACGATCGGCAGGTCAGTCGCGATATGGCTTCGCCAGAAATTGATGTGGTCGCCGTGCAGGTGAAGCAATTTCCCCCGCAAGCGAGGATTGTTGAATTTTTCGTTTAGCTGCAGCGACATCTCCGAGAATTGGACCGCGGAGGGTATGTCGCCAACAAGCGAAACCAGCATGAGCGAATAGTTGCCGTAACCAAAGCTCGACTGGTCGGTATTGCCGTGCTGCATGGAAAGGTTGACCGCCTTGAGGGTGATCAGGGGATAGAGCATCGGTCTTCCGATATACGCGCAGGGCATCGCTTCGACGAGCAGATTGATGATCGCACGCGTAGCCGGGTCGGCCGCCACCGGAGCATCGACAAGCTCGCCAATGAGGCGTCCTCCAAGATTGATCGGGATATCCCTGAACTCGGCATCGATCGCTTCCTGAATGCCCCGATCGGATTCGGGGAAGATCACGCCAAAATCCCGGAGCGCATCGAGTGCCGCCGAGGAGCTGTCGTCATATTTACCGGCGACCTGGTAGAGCTTCATGCGCAGGCTATAGACTTTGGCCCGATCGAGATTGGTGTGTGCCTCGCCCAGGATCATCTCGAACAGCGCGTCCGCCGCGGGAAAATTTCCAACCAGATATTCGCACTCGGAGAACGCAAGGTAGAGGTCCAACGTCAGTGGATAGCGTTGTTTCCAGGCATCTGGCGACAGCAGCGCGGTGGCCTGCGCCAGATAGTTGCGGGCGGAGGCATAGGCGGTCGAACTCATCGCGCGCCCGCCCGCCATGAGGTTCAGTGAGACGACCCGCTCGCGTTCCTCCTGCATTGTGATCAGCGTCGCGCCGCGATTGAGGTGG
>Ga0302233_10001244_pt1 | contig 18104 bp, 12 predicted proteins | sample II_Palsa_N3_1_FD_193516 | JGI IMG/M metagenome (GOLD analysis project Ga0302233, IMG submission 193516) | Peat permafrost microbial communities from Stordalen Mire near Abisko, Sweden - II_Palsa_N3_1 | ecosystem: Environmental > Terrestrial > Soil > Palsa > Peat permafrost | place: Sweden... | reverse complement strand
TCGCGGTGACGGTTCTGTCGCTTCCCTCCTGCATTCGCATCCAGGGCCGCGTCTCCTCACCCCGCTCCAAATTTCGCCACGACCAGTTGTTCCGCAGCGTTAAAGTGGGCGCCAGCGTAAGGTCAGCAGCATCCGGACCGCGATTCGAAACTGTAAGCCTGATCAGGGTGTCTTCAGGACTGGCTTTGGCATACTCCACCTGTACATCGAAGTAACGCTCCTCATCGAAGATGGCTGTGTCCAGAAGCTCATACTCTGACTGATCGTATCCGCGCTTTCGATTGGTCTCGACCAAGTCGTCGTATGGAAAAGCTCGTTGAGGATACTTATAAAGCGCCTTGCAATAAGAGTGCGTCGGCGTGGCATCGAGATAGTAGTACTGCTCCTTCACGTCCTCGCCGTGATTGCCTTCAGGGTTCCCTAATCCGAAGAGCCGCTCCTTCAAAATAGGATCGTTGCCATTCCACAGCGATATCGCAAAACACAGTCTGCACTCACGGTCTGTCCAGCCAAGAATCCCATCTTCGCCCCATCGGTAGGCGCGGTAACGGGCCATATCGTGGGTGAAAGCCCAGGCGTTTCCCTCTGCCGAATAGTCTTCACGAACCGTTCCCCACTGCCGCTCAGGAAGGTAAGTTCCCCACCGTTGCCAGTTCTCGCTTCGAGAAGCCGACTTTGCAAGCCTGTCGTCCTCTGCCGTCGCCTGCGGTCGATCGAAGACCTGTTGATCTGTCGAAGTCTTTTCATCATTCATGAACATTCACTCGTCCTATTCCGTTCAGATGCTCTGTTCTCGACAACTGATAACTCAGTCTGGCTTATTCAACCTTCGACGTCAGTTCAAGTCAATCTTCTATAAATAGGTAGCGCCTACCCAAGCAAGCCAAAATCCTGTCAAGCTCCGAAACGCGAAACACCGCGTCAATCCTGAAGATTCACGTGGAGTATTAGTTATGTGCTAATCGCTATACTTGATAGAGAGAGTGTGCCTGGGCAGTAGGTGCCTTAGCGACTCCGTAAAAGACAGACATGCTTAGCCACTAAAGCTCTTGCTTGTAATACTTTAAAAAGTTTCTACAAGGAATATCTTAGCGAAGTTCACTTCTCGTAACTATCAGATTTTAGATAATTTATAGCCCCCCGATGGGGGGAGGGGTATGCCAGAGTTAGTGAAACTACTAAAAGGTAAAAGCCAACCCAGCTTGAAGCATCCTGGGCGACTGAGCAAGGAACAGAGTCTGCCCGTCGGCTGAGAGAAAAGGCCGATACCCCTGCGCCAGCAGATTGGTCACGTCAACCGTAGCCTCAAGTCCCGGTGGTAATAGTCTTCCTAACCGCAAAGACTGTCGCATATAGAAGCTAAGATAGGCCTGATCGCTGAACGGAGCATATGGATCAACGGCAGTCACCAAGCGCGTCGGCTGCCAGCGGTAGGCAGCGCGAATCGCCGTTCCACTCCGAAGCACCCGTCCTCTCAAAGCGACAGTAGCAGTTCGGGCAGACACTGGTGCCAGATCCGATCCAACCTGAGATAGGTTCACGGCGACCCCGTCCTTCGCAGCCAGCCCGGCACCGGTGCCATACGCCACTGCAAACCAGAGGTTCGTAGTCAGAGGCTCGGTAATCATGGCATTCAGGCCCTGGGTGCTGTAGCCCGAACTCAAAAATCGGAAGTTCCCTGTCGTCGAGTCGGCGATAATACCGCTCCCGCCGTTCTGCCCCGTCTCAGCAACGTCAGCCGCAGTCAACGCGCCGCCGCCAGAGACTGCTACCCGATCCAAGGAGTCGCTGTAGTACGACACCTGAACCATTCCGCGGCCAGTCTTCCGACCAACTGTGAACTCCTGATGCCGTCCGCTCTCCGTCTGCACTCGACCCTGGTAGAGCGCAGCTACAGGCAGCTCTCGCCTCACCGTGTCGAGTCCTGTGAACGACTGCAGATCCTGAGCTGTCGCCATTCGGTACCCGACAGACCATGTGTCCGTTGGATGCGCCGTAACCTTCAGGAAAGGCCGCGATCCAGACGCATAGCCAGACGTCCGGACGACGTACACCGTGCCCCCTGCCTCCACGTCAACCATGTCTCCAAGCTGCATCTTCTGCCCACTGGACAACTGCATCACCTCAAGCCCAGAGGAACCATCTGGCCCCAGCACCTCGGGATGTCCCTGGTAGCTCAGTACAGTCCGAGCCGCGCCGCCCATCCCAAGCTGCATACCGTACCCGGTAGCCACCTCCGTGGACTGACCGGCAGAAGGTGCCCCGGGCTGCGTCCCGATATCGGCGCGCATTGTCAAACCTGCTCCATCGTCGAGCACTCGATCGAACGCAAAAACATTGTGGACACCACTGTTTCCGAAGCCACCGTCGCCCGCCATAACCTCAGCACGCACTCTTTCAGCACGCTTGGGCGTCTCGCGAGCGCTCGATGAAACCAGAATCACATCTCCATCTTCATCCAACCGAAGGATCGGCCGATTCGCCACCGACCGGAGGGTCCACTTCCAATCGTCACCCGGTTCATCTGCTTTGCGTCGCTCTGCCGGAAGCCACGCAGTCGATTCAAAGAGCGTACTCAGAGTGAGATTGACAACCGCCTGAGCTCCGGATCGAAGCTGCAAGTTGGCCCTCATCGCTGGAACAAAGAGCGCCGCACTTGCTCTTACCTCATATTGTCCTGGAAGCAGATGTGGGATGAAATAGCGCCCATGAAGGTCTGTAAATGCGGTTCCAGCCATTGCGGAGTCGGCGGCTATTACCTGGACCAGAGCTCCGAGTTGCGCGACTCCTTGCGCATCACGAACCACGCCGGATACAGCGGCGCTTTGTCCCATAGCGGCGCTAACGGATGCAAGCAGCATCATCAGCGGCAGAAGCGCGGTCTTCACCTGGGGTCGTTGCACAGTAAAACCGTCCTGCGCGTCGAATGGCTGTCCGAATCATGTCCCGCACCCAAAAAATTAGGGGGCGTCTTACAGAGTGCGCTGTAACCGGTTATCGCGAATTGCCGTCTGCATAACCATGTTCCGTGCTAAATCCGCACCTGTCTAATCTACGATAAACGGCGCAGATTCTGCGATCTGCTGCTTCGTTATTCCATCATTAACTTTAATATTTACTTGGTACTTGCCAGGCTGCAGGCTGGCAAGCGGTAAACTCTTTTCGATCGTAACCTGATCAGCATTTGGGTTAGTCTTCGAAGTCAACTCTTGTGTTTCAAGGATTGCCTTATTCGTTGTCACATCCAAGATTTGATATTCGATCGTCGCACCATTCTGCCTACTCTTCTCATCGATCCCCAGGTTGTACACCTGCATCCAGAAGTTTAGGTTTTGCGCTCGATGGAAAGTAACGGGAACTCCAATTCCAGTCGGAACCCGCGGCGTAATGTGCGTATCACCAATAATAAAGTTTCCTGCGCCAATGTCCTTCGACGGGACTCTCTCCATAGAAGAAGCCAAAATCAACGAAGACGAAGCAAGCCGGTCATCATCATAGGCAGGCACGTTCAAGCTCCGTTGCCATCTGCCTATATGATCCGGATTATTTACATCCTTGATGACGATATCGATCTTGTACAGACCTGGCCGCAAAGGTAACGACTTCCAATAGACCGACTGATCAGCTTGCTTTCGCGCCAACAACTCGCTAGGCACCTGCACACTGACCGTATCTTCAAACGTCTGTATAGCCTTGTGATTCAAATTTGAAACACGACCGAGAATATTGACCGTCCCCATCGCAACGCCGTCTTTGTTAGTGAACGTGATGTCATGGTTCTTTATCTGCAGAGTTACAGGAACCAAAATAGTATCGTTTGTAACTTTGACGTAGTCTGTCCGAACATCGAATAAGAACGGTGGTCCAGTCAGAATCTTTGAAGTCGTCATGAACGACTCAAGATCCTTGAACTTGATCGCCGGCGGAGCCATCAGCTTTGCGAATCGATCCAATCGATCAAACTGTTTACTCTGGTTGCTCGATGACAATGGCCCTGCGCCAAGCTGCTCCAACCCGCCAGAGAACCGATCCGCCTGTTTTGACTGCCCCGACTGCTCATAAAGGGTCTGGCCAGCTCCTGGCACGTGCTTTAGAGCGTCTTTCTCAGAGCGGTCAATCGTCATGTGATAGTCGCCGCACATGCACGTATCGACAAATTCGATGTCAACGTTGTCGCCGATTCCCTCTAAATAACGGTAGTGCCAAATCTCGAAAGGGAAGGTTGAGGTGTTCCCACCACCTTCTTCTATGGGACGCTCGTAACTGCCGCCGCTCGGATGCGAGTCGATATCATCAGGCTTGCCATAAGCGATGTAAATGTGACCGCGGTCTGTTCTCCAACCTGGCTTGCCGGCGGCAAAGTGATCATTCGCATAGGCGATACGTGCGTAGTGCTCCTCGCGGTATTCATTCTCCGGCGAGTCAGGATTAGGATTTCGGCGCAACCAGAAGTTCTCAATAAACTGGTCACGTTCCTCATCGTTGCTAAGACTCTTGAACGCCTGCAACTCCTGGTCAGTGATAATCCAGCGAACGTCCTCATCCACCCACTTCTTGTAAACACCCTTTAACTCGGCCTTTAGAGCCTTCTGCTGCTCCCGCTTTTCATTGTCACTTAGCGGACGCTTCAAAGGATCTGGCTTCTCCACCGTTACAGGCCCTTTGGTCACTCCGTCGGGTTGCGAGGAATTATTGGTTCCTTCCTGGGCAATCGCAAAACGTCCCCCTACCAGAATCATCAAAAATAGGGCCGTGCCGGATACCAAACGCCGAGAAGTCGTCATAAAGAGGGGGTGCACTCCTGTTACCAACCAACATTGTAGAGCGGTTACATCTTCGTTACAAGAGGAGACTCTCCGGGAGCCCTGATATCATCGCTCGTGGTAGTGGCCAAACCCACAAGTCCCGTATACCAGGGAGTTGCAAGTCTTTGCGCAATCCCCATAAAGCGATCCAAACCAAGTTTCGAAAAGAATACGGAACGCAATTTCTTTCACATCCGTACTAGCGTTTAGCAAGGCACCGACTCCCAATCACCTCAGATCCTGCCCTGAGGTGCCATAGAAAGCGGCAATGAGCACAAAGAAAATTCTCTTGATCCTAGTTGCAGTCCTGGTTCTCGTAGGTATCGTCGTTGGCACTATCCTTCACGGACAGGCCAACGTCACGAAGGTTTCCACCAGCAAGGCTGTACATCAGGATCTGGTATCGATCGTCAACGGTACCGGCCAAATTAAGCCAAAGACCTACGTCAATATCGGTGCCACTGCCTTTGGACGCATTACCCACCTCTACGTCAAAGAGGGCGATCACGTGAAGGCCGGGGCTACTCTCGCCACGGTTGAAAACGTTCAACCCCAAGCTACCGTCACAGCTCAACAAGCGACCATCGCATCGTCTCGTACCGATATCACCAGCTACATCGCCGCGGAAAAGACTGCCGAAGCGAACATTGCCCAGGGCAAAGCTGACCTCGAGCAAAAAAGACTCGACTTCGGCCGCGCCGAATCCTTGTACGACGAAAAGCTAATCGCGAAACAAGACTTCGACGCCAAGAAGGCCGCTTACGATATGGCCGTCGCTACTCTCGCCCAGCGACAGGCAGCTCTGGCACAGTCCCAAGCACAGACCGAATCTCAGCGCGGCCATATGAATCAGGCAGTGGCCAGTCAACGCGCCAACTATGATGCACTCGACAAGACGGTTAGCCGCGCACCCTTCGACGGCTTGGTAACCAATGTTCCTGTCCGCGAAGGCGAGACCGTCGTCGTTGGCATTCAGAACGCCGGCGGATCTACCATCATGACCCTCGCCGACATGTCCGTTATCACCGCCGAGGTGAAGGTCGACGAGACCGACATCGTCAACGTCGCCCTCAACCAGCCGGCAGACGTTGCCGTCGATGCCCTTCCCGGCCGCATCTTCAAAGGACACGTCACAGAGGTCGGCGACCAGGCTCTCCTCCGCACAACAGGGCTCTCCACCACGCAAAGCACCACGGGCACAGAGGAAGCAAAAGATTTCAAAGTTGTCGTCACTCTGGATCAGGCGTCCGATGACCTTCGTCCCGGCCTCTCCGCAACGGCAAAGATCACTACAGCCCACAAACCAAACGCCCTGACCATACCTATCCAGGCGCTCGTACAGCGTGATCCAACCATCGAAAAAGCACTCGCCGCAAACGCCGGCAAATCCGGCGTCGTGTCTGCCTCGACCTCAAACGCCCCCAACCGCAAACCGCAGCCAGTGCAGGGAGTCTATGTACTCCAGACCGACCACAAAAAACGTCGCGCCATCTTTGTGCCTGTTACCACAGGGGTTACAGGAGCCACAGATATCGAGGTCCTAAGTGGTTTGAAAGAAGGTGATGAGATCGTCACTGGCCGATATCGAATTCTGCGAACCCTTAAGAGTGGAACGGTCGTCAAAGTAGACAACACTGTTGAAGCCGCGAGCGACACCGACAAATCCTGAGAAAAAGTCTGAAAATACGAAAGAAAAGCCTTAAAATTGACGTCCACGGAGTGACTCAGTCAATACCGCGGAACCATCCCACCACCCCAAACGTACTATCCTGAAACGCGTAGGAGCACGGAGAACCGGATGGCCATCGAAACTGCAGTCGAATCCAACGTAAGCACCAGCAACATCTCCGGACCTAACCCGGGAGACGTCATTGTCACCGACAATCTCTGGAAGACCTACGAGATGGGCGACCAGCAGGTGCATGCCCTCCGCGGCGTCAACCTCCGCATCCGACATAACGAGTACGTCGCCATCATGGGACCCTCCGGCTCCGGCAAGTCAACCCTGATGAACCTCATCGGTTGCCTCGACTCACCGTCGCAAGGCCGATATTGGCTGAACGGCCACGATGTCTCCGAACTCAACGACGACGAACTCGCACGTATTCGCAACAAAGAGATCGGTTTCGTCTTCCAGACGTTTAACCTCCTCGCCCGTGCCACCTCGCTCCACAACGTCGAACTTCCTCTCATCTATAACGGCACCCCGGCCGCTGCCCGAACCGAACGCGCAAAAAGCGTTCTTGAATCCGTCGGCCTCGGCTCACGCATGATGCACAAGCCCAACGAACTTTCAGGCGGCCAACGTCAACGCGTTGCGATTGCCCGCGCCTTGGTGAATAAGCCCTCGATCATCCTCGCCGACGAACCCACCGGTAACCTTGACTCCAAGACTGGCGACGAGATCATGGCTCTCTTCGACGAGCTCCACTCGAGCGGCAATACCATCGTCCTCGTCACTCACGAACCGGACATCGCAGAGTACGCTCACCGAATCATCACCATCCGGGACGGTGTCGTTGCAGGCGATCATCTCTCCGCACGCATCCGCAACTAACCGCAGAATCAGTTGCGACAAAGATTCACACGCCATGGTGACACCTGTACCCGTTTCATTCCCGTCTAAAATGGAATGATGGCAAAGGCGTTTCTTCGTTCGCGCTTCCTTGGAACTCTCGCTGCCACCTTTCTGGCTTGTTCGTTGCTCCACGCAGACCCAGCACGCTTCGACCTGGCCGGGCCGAAGGTCGATGTTCACGTCACCCGCTCTGGCAAAACTCTACCCATCGCCCAGGTCCCCAATCTGCAGCCCGGCGACAAGATCTGGCTCCGCGCCGACCTCCCACCGACACAGTCCGTCCACTATCTCCTCGTCGTCGCCTTTCTGCGCGGAACTACAAATCCTCCGCCTGACAACTGGTTCACCGAAATTCAGACATGGAACAAAAAGATTCGAGAAGAGGGCATCACCATCACCGTCCCGGCCGAAGCTCAGCAGGTCATCCTTTTTCTTGCGCCCGAGACTAGCGGCGACTTCAGCACCCTACGCTCCGCCGTCCGGGGCCGTCCCGGCATCTTCGTCCGCGCCTCACAGGACCTCATTGAATCCGGTTTCGAACAAGCCCGTATCGAGACCTACCTCGCCGCAATCCGCCGCGTCCCGCCCGATGACGCCAAGGGACTCGCCGAACACTCTGACCTCCTGTCCCGAACCCTTAACCTTAAGCCCAACGGCGACTGCTTCAAACGCCCCGTCGATAGCCAATCCACATGCCTAACTCAGGCCGGAAATCAGACCCTCCTCGACGACGGTCACGGCCAGTCCGTAGCCGATACACTCAACGACGGATCCAATTCGGACCTCATCAATCAGGCAAGCTACACCAGGCTTGCCGGGGGCGGAAACTATAGCCCCTACGTCGGCGCCATCGTGGACCTGATCCGCATCACCAGTACCCTCCACACTGCCAAGTACCAATACATTCCTGCAATCGCTTTTCCTGAAGGGGATGCTCTCAACCTCCGGCTCAACACTCCGCCCTCCTTCCACAACCCGAAATCTGTCATCGTCATTGGTCTCCCCGCAATTCAGGCTTCAGTCCCTCCCCCACTTCGTCCTTCCAATCCTGAAAACATCTCCTGCCTGCTAAAACCAAACGTCGTTCTTCCGGTAGAAGGTGCACCTCTGGTCTTCTCTACGGCGTTGGCACATGATCTTGTACTTCATCTTGATGGCCCCAACGGCGGCACAGATATTCCCGTGACTCCAGATGCATATCGCGGCGGCCTGGTGCTCGCCCACGCTCCTACGCGGAAGCCTTTGCCGCTCGATTCGGATACAGGCTCAAGCCACGACCCGAAACAAAACGCCGACTCAGCTGCTGAAACCAGTACCACCGCAACTACTGCGACAGCAGCGCATGAAGCCGCAGACGCCGTTGGAACCATTACAGGTTTTTGGGGCTTCGACGCCTTCAAAGGGCCTGTCCTTCAGCTTCAGGACACGCCGGGCAAAAACTGGAAGTTAGCAGACGACGACATCCTCATAGCAGGCCGAGAAAACCATCTCATGCTCAGCTCCACCGGCACCGCATGCGTCGAAAACATCTCCCTCGACACCAGCTCTGGAAAGCTGGTCGAAACGAACTGGAAGCCGTCAGAGAGACGTTCTGCCGTCGACGTCACCGTCTCTCTCAAATCCATCGATCCTGGCGCGCTTCACCTTGCGATCAAGCAATTCGGCGAAACAAATGCCGATACAGTCGCAGCAAAAACCTACTCCGAGCCAGCTCGCCTCGTCGCACTCGAACTCCACGCCGGTGACACTACGGCAGACCTCACCGGTTCCAGCCTCGATCAGGTACAGAAGCTCACCATCAACAACCTCACATTTACCCCGGCCTTGCCAGCCACTCCATCCAATCAAGACACGGCGACACCCGCACCCGCACCTTCAAATTCCGACACTCAGCTCCGCCTGACACTTCCCCCGAACAGTCAAGCCCCCAAGTTCCGTGTAGGCGAACACCTAACCGCTAGTTTCTCACTTAACGACGGCCGAACCCTCACACTTCCCGTCACCGTCTCTCCAGCGCGCCCCTCCGTGACGCTCATCAGCAAAAACATCGGCCAATCCAGCACAACACCAATCCACTTAGCCGATCGCGACGATCTGCCCGCCGATCAGCAGCTCACCTTCTCAATGAAGTCTGTCGCACCTTTCCCGCGCGCCGGCAAAATCGAAATCTCCAACTCCGATGACAGCCTGCGTACGATCTTGAGCGTCTCCTCCGGTAACCTTGTGCTTCAAAATCCTCACACCATACTGGCTACTCTCGATCCCCTCAAGGACTTCGGTACCTCGACCTTTGGCCCCCTCCGTCTTCGCCCCGTCTCGACCGACGGCACCACAGGCGACTGGATCCCGCTTGTAACTCTCGTCCGGCTTCCAACCTTCAAAGACCTTCGCTGTCCCCCTGAGACTGCCCAACTCTGCACTCTAACCGGCTCCAGTCTCTATCTCGTAGATTCCATCGCGACCGACTCCGACTTTACCTCTCCCATCGCCGTTCCAGAGGGTTTCGTTGGAACTAGCCTGACTCTTCCACGCCCTGCAAAGACAGGATTTTTCCTCCGTCTGCGCGATGACCCTACTGCCGCAAACACAGTTACCCTCCCAATCCTCCCCCAACCGGCTTCCACGGTAGCACCCTACCTTCCAACTGCATCTGCTAATCCAAAAGGCCCTTCAAAAGACTAGCCAATCCTCTCCAATATCAAATAGCTCCGTAAAAAGAAAAGGGCGCGCAGCCGAAGCTGGACGCCCTTTTCTGGTTCTCAGATCACCCTTTTACTTGATCTCGACTGACTCTTTTGCTTCAAGGCTAAGTTGCAACGTGCTGTGTTTTCGACTGTACGTGAAGTAGACGACCAATCCAATAATCAACCACACAATCAACCGAACCCAGTTCCATATCCCCAGCTTGTACATCATGTAGCCGTTGAAGAGAATCCCCAGAGCTGGCACAAACGGTACCCACGGAGTCTTGAAGGGTCTTGCACGGTTTGGATCAGTCCTGCGCAAAACGATCACGGCAATACAAACGATCACGAACGCAAGCAGCGTCCCGATGTTCACCATCTTGCCGATGTCATCAATCGGAGTAACGCTTCCGACGATAGCCGCAAGCAGACCTGCAAGAATCGTTCCCTTCCAAGGCGTCCTGAACTTGTGATGAATATCGCCGAAGAACTTCTTCGGCAACAGGCCATCGTGCGCCATCGAGTACAGCACGCGACTCTGCCCCAGCAACATCACCAACATAACGCTGGTCAGCCCCGCAAGCGCACCGATCGTCACGATATTCGAAGCCCAGCCCAAGTTATGGTCCAGAAAGGCTCGCGAGATTGGCGCTTCAATATTTACCTCACGCCACGGAACCATTCCCGTGAGAACTGCAGCGACGCCGATATAGAGCAACGTGCAGATTGAAAGAGACACGATGATCCCGATCGGCAGATCACGTTGCGGATTCTTGGCCTCCTGCGCTGTGGTCGAAACCGCATCAAAACCGATATACGAAAAGAAGACAAGTCCCGCAGCCAGGCCAATCCCGCCTACGCCAAAAGGCGCAAAGCTGTGCCAGTCTGTACCCCAGTTTGATTTCGTAATGTAGTGAGATCCCAGCCCCAACACAAAAAGTACAATCCCGACTTTAACAGCAACGATAGTGGCATTAAACTTTGCGCTCTCCTTGATCCCCACCACCAACACCGCAGTGATGAACAGCGCGATCAGAAAGGCCGGGACATTCACTCCGATCTCAACTCCAAAGATATGGGGAGCATTCAGCAGCGCATGCGCCTGTGCTAAAAGCTCTGGTGGATGCGCCGCTTTCAACGCGTCCATCGCATCGCTGAATGCCGGCGTACCGGGAACCATCCCTGGATGCGAACCCAGAACCATCCCTCTCGCTACCTGATCGGTCGCCTGACGCAGACCCGTCCAGTGGTCATACGCAAGCCAAAGAGGAAACTTCAGATGGAAGATATTCAACATCTCGACGAAGTTATTCGACCAGCCTGAGCTCACCGTGCTCGCGCCCATCGCATACTCAAGCGTCAAATCCCACCCGATGATCCAGGCAATCAACTCGCCCAGCGTCGCATACGCATAGGTATAGGCGCTACCCGCCAACGGAATCATCGCCGCGAACTCCGCATAGCACAATCCGGCGAATGCACATCCCAAGCCGCTCAGCACAAATGCGAGCATCAAACTCGGCCCCGCGGTTCGTGCTCCCAATCCGCTCAATACGAAGATGCCTGCGCCGATTACTGCGCCGATGCCAAGCGCCGTCAGCTGCACTGGCCCCAACACTCGCTCCAGTGTGTCGACGCCATGTTCATTGGCCTCTGACATCATCGTGTTCATTGACTTCTTGGCAAACAAATTTCCCATGCGTCTTTTAGTCTCCCAACTTCTCTAAACAACTTCCGCAACTACCTGTCGCTTCCACACTAGATACACCGGTATGCCCAATAGAACGATTATCAGGCCAGGCCACGTGTATTGAGGTTTGTAACGCAATAGTACTGCACAAATCCAAAGAGCCATCACGATATACAGTGCTGGCAACACAGGATACCCGAACGCCCTATAAGGTCGCACGGCATCCGGTCGCGTTCTCCGCAGCACAAACAACCCCGCAATTGTCAGAATATAAAAGACCAGCACAGCAAAGATCACATAGTCCAATAGCTGTCCGTAACTACCCGACAAACACAGGAGACAAGTCCATGCCCACTGAACCCACAGCGAGTTCACTGGCGTCTTGGACCTCTCGCTCAGCTTACCCACCGATTTGAAAAACAGCCCATCCTGGCTCATAGCGTAATAAACCCGCGCTCCCGCCAGCAGCATCCCATTCACGCAGCCAAACGTCGAGATCAGGATCGCTGCAGCCATCAGCTTCGCGCCATAGCCTGCGAACGCCTGTTCCATCACCGCCGTCGCTACCCTGTCTTCCGATGCAAACTGAATCCCCCGCCCGGCAATCGTCCCCGCTGCTGCATCTCCGGCCAATGGCAGCACGCTCAGATAGACGAAGTTGCAAAGCACATACAACAACAACACCACACCCGTCCCAATCGCCAGCGACAACGGCAAATTCCGCTTGGGATTCCTGATCTCGCCCGCCGTAAAGGTAACGTTGTTCCACGCGTCCGAGCTGAACAGAGACCCTACTTGCACCACCGCGACAATCGTCAGCACTCCAACGAATGCAGTTGGCCCGCCCACACCCACCTGCACCGAATGCATCGAATTCCATCCCGCATCGGCCCAGAAGTTATGCCACCCAGCACCAAAGTTCGCCGCCAAAGCAAGCGAGTTCTTGGCCAACACCCCAACCAGTACCACCGCCACTAATGCCAGCACCTTCGCTGAAGTAAATACGTTCTGCACTGCCGCGCCCATCTTCACGCCGAAAGTATTCAGAAGCGTCAGCAACGTAATCACCACAATTGCAGACAGGTTCGCGGTATTCAATCCAATGTCCATATTGCCAAGAACCATCGGTCCCACATGCCACGGCGGAACATGCCCAATATGCCAGATCCAGTTCTGGGCGCTCACACTCGGGAAGAAAACTCCAAGAAATTTACCGAAGGCGACGCCTACCGCCGCAATCGTCCCGGTCTGAATAACAAGAAATAGCGTCCACCCGTAAAGAAATCCCCAAAGCGGTCCCAGTGCCTCCCGCAGATAGACATACTGCCCGCCAGCCTTCGGCATCATCGCAGCCAGCTCTCCGTAGCTCAGAGCGCCAATGATGGTCATCGCTGCCGTTACCAGCCATGCCGCGATCAATAGCGCCGGAGACCCCAATCCGCGTGACATATCTGCCGACACGATGAAGATGCCCGATCCAATCATCGAGCCCATCACAATCGCGGTCGCCGAAAACAGCCCCATCCCCTGCACAAACTGTGGAGCCGTCGACGATCCCTCGTAATCAGCCGTCAGTACAGGAGCGTCAGATTCAGTTTTTTTCACAAGATTCACGTTCGTCTGTTCTACCGTAAAACATCGAGAAAGTCTCTCGCCACTTTCTCGACCGATTCCCCTTCCGCAACCAACGCGCTGATCACCGCCACCGAGTCAGCCCCAGCTTCGATCACGCTACGCGCGTTAGTTCGAGTAATTCCACCAATCGCCACAATCAGCTTCTTCGTCAGACCCCGCGCCAGCTGCACACCGGCTAAGCCGATCACCGGCTCAGCATCCAGCTTAGTCCCGGTAGCAAACACCGGGCCCACAGCCACATAATCCGCACAGCTCAACTCCGCCATACGAACATGTTCTTCCGTATGTGTCGAAATTCCCACCCAGCGCTCCTCGCCAACCACCCGCCGCGCATCCTCGGGTAACAAGTCGTTCTGGCCCACATGCACTCCACCCCATCGTGCAAGCACTGTAAGATCCGCACGATCATTCAGAATCAACCGGCACTTCTCATCTCCAACAACATCACGAATGACTGCAGCAACCCGCAGAACCTCCTGCGGACTACCCGCCTTGTTGCGATACTGCAGTAGCTCCACCCCTGCAGCCTTCAACTCTTCGGCAAAGCGTCCAGCATCCAAACCGTGACGCTTCAAAACGCCTTGATCCATGATTGGATAGAGCCGCGATAACCTTCTCGCCACCTAGCTATCCTTCTGTCGTTCGAAGAACCGCTCCATGAACTTCGTATCGAACTGCCCCGACCGAAACTCTTTGTCCGCGAAGATCTTCTCATGAAGCGGAATCGTCGTATGGATTCCCTGCACCACGAACTGGCTCAAGGCACGCTGCATCTTGTTCATCGCGTCTTCGCGATCCGAGCCGTGGCAGATCAGCTTCGCGATCAAAGAGTCATAGTACGGCGGCACAAATCCTTCAGCATACTGCGCCGTATCCACACGAACCCCGTTGCCTCCCGGCAGATTAAAAGCCGTGATCTTTCCAGCACTAGGCGTGAACTTCTCAGGATGTTCCGCATTGATCCGGCACTCAATCGCATGTCCACGGATCTCAACCGGCTTCGTAATAATCGAACTCAGCTTCTCCCCGGCAGCAATCCGCAGCTGGGCTTTTACGAGGTCGATTCCTGTAACCATCTCGGTAACACAATGCTCCACCTGGATTCGCGTATTCATCTCGATGAAGTAGATCTTGCCATCTTCATCCATCAGAAACTCAATCGTCCCGGCGTTCCAATATCCAATATTCTCCAGCGCCTTCTTGATCGTCTTACCCAGCTCCTCCCGAAGCTTTGGCGTAATCATCAGGCTGGGAGCTTCTTCAATCAACTTCTGGTGCCTTCGCTGAATCGAGCACTCGCGCTCCCCCAGGCTCATCACATTGCCGTGCTCATCTGCCAACACCTGGAACTCAATATGCCGGGGACGCTCGATGAACTTCTCCATGTACATGTCGCCGTTGCCGAACGCGTTCGCCGCTTCGGTCGAAGCCTGCTGATACATCCCAGGCAGCTCTTCTTTATTGCGACAGATACGCATCCCACGACCACCGCCACCCGCGACAGCCTTCAGAATCACCGGGTATCCAACATCCTTCGCCCACTCCAGCGCCTCATTTTCGTCGGCAATTATGCCGTCTGATCCTGGCAGAATCGGCACCTTCGCCTTCTTCATCGTCTGTCGCGCAGTGGACTTCTCGCCCATCATCCGCGTCACCTCCGGCGGAGGCCCAATGAACTTGATATTCGAGGCCCGGCAAACTTCGGCAAAGTTCGCGTTCTCGCTCAGCAAACCGTATCCAGGATGAATCGCGTCTACGTCCGCGATCTCAGCAGCAGAAATCACTGCCGGCACATTCAGATAGCTATCCGCCGAACGCGGAGGACCGATGCAGATCGCTTCATCGGCAAACCGCACATGAAGCGAATTCCTATCAGCCTCGCTATACACCGCAACCGTGCGGATGCCCATCTCTTTGCACGCGCTGATCACGCGCAGTGCAATCTCCCCACGATTAGCAATCAATACCTTACGAAACATAAATGCAGATGCCTTCCATCGAACTTTACTGACGAATCGCTACAGTCTCTACCGCGCCTTGATGGCAAATAGCGCCTGTCCATACTCCACCGGCTGCCCACTCGCTGCGATGCGCTTCACCACTTCGCCAGCCATGTCGGACTCAATCTCGTTCATCAACTTCATGGCCTCGACGATGCAGAGCACCTGCCCCACTTCAACCTGATCACCAATCTTCACGAACGCAGGCGCGCCCGGGGACGGCGATTCATAGAAAGTTCCCACGATCGGTGACTTCACCTCATGCAACTTCTCCTCGGCCTCAACAGCTGGAGCAGCAGCCGTCGCAGCTACAGGAGCGGCAGCAGCAACCGGCGCAACAGGCGCCGACGCCATCAAACGGCTCAACTGGGCCATATCGAACCCGCCAGCAGGAGCAGCGGCAGGCTCGCCCGCGAACTTAATCCGTACCTTCAGGTCATCCTGCTCCATATCGAACTCGGCGATCTCATTCGCCTTCAGAAACTCAACCAGTTCGCGCAGCTCATTCAACTTATTTCCGTCCATCATGTCTCTTCCCGTGCCTGTTCTGTGGCACCATCTCGTTTTTTAGAGCTCTATCCAGGCCTTCACACTTGGCGTCAAAATCTCACCGCCTTTGGCCGTCACCAGAACCATATCTTCAATGCGCAAACCAAACCGTCCCGGCATATAAACACCAGGTTCGATTGTAACTACCATTCCCTGCTCTAACACCTGCGTCTGTTTCGCCGCCAGCCTTGGTCCTTCATGAATCTCCAGCCCAACACCGTGACCGGTAGAGTGGGTGAAATATTTATCCAGCTTCACCCTCCGCAAAACGCTCCGAGCCGCCTCATCTACTTCTCCAGCGGTCACTCCCGGCGCTACAGCGGCGACTGCAGCCTCCTGCGCTTCCAGCACAGAATCATACACGTCTCGCACGTTCGGCAAAGCCTTGCCCATGTGCACAGTACGAGTCATGTCGCTGCAATATCCGTCGAGAATAACACCGAAGTCCAGCGTCACGAATCCCTGTTTCGGCAGCTTCGCCTTCGTCGCATGACCATGCGGCAGCGCCGATCGTCCTCCGCTCGCAACAATCGTGTCGAACGACATTCCCTCCGCTCCCGCCAGCCTCGCGGCGTACTCCAGCGTCGCTGCAACCTCAACTTCAGTCAGCCCCGCCTCCAAATACGTCAGCATCCCCTCAAACAAATCACAGCCCACCCGCGCAGCAGCCCGAATTAGCTTGATCTCATCAGCGTCCTTTACCTCACGCATCCCAGCCACTACCGGTGGCGCCGCCACAAACAATCCCCGCCGCACCTTCGCCAACACCGACTTCCGCATCGTCTCCAGAGCGTTCACCGTGGTATGTGTCGCATCAAATCCGCAACGCTTCACCCCCGCACTCTCGAGCCACTCACAGGCCGCCACCACCGCTGGCTTCTTAGCGATCACAACCTTACTCCCGACGGCCTCTATCCGAGCCTGCGTCGTGTACCGTCCGTCAGTAAAGAGCGTCGCGCGGCCACCCACCAGCACCAGGACCGCACTCGAACCTGTAAAACCAGACAGATAACGAACGTCCGGTAGATGAGTGATCAACATCCCATCGACACCAGCCGCCTTCGACGCTACGCCGGCTCTCTTCTTCCTCAAACTAAAATTCATCACCTCTGATTCTACCGAACTCCTTATCAATCAACCGTCTTTGGCCGAACTCTATCCAACCCGGTATCATGGAGTATGCCCGGCTCTCAATCCGTTCAGCCGTCGCGCTTTACCCGACGCAACTTTCTCATAGGCACCGGAACCACCGCCGCAGCTTTAGCTCTCTACGCAGGAGAGGTCGCTCGTCACGAAGTCGATGTCGTCCAACGCCCCATCGCCATATCAAATCTCCCAGCCCCCTTCCACGGATACCGCATCGTCCAACTCAGCGACATCCATCTCGACGAGTACACTGAGCCCTTCTTCCTCGAACGCATCATCGCCAAGGTCAACACCCTCTCGCCCGATCTGGTTCTTCTTACCGGCGACTTCATCACTCACGGCTCCCTTACCTTCGTAGCAGGAACACACGCTGCCCACCGCTGTGCCGAGATCATCGCTACCCTGACAGCCCCCTTACGCTACGCCATCCTCGGCAACCACGATGTAGCAGTGGACGCCCCAATGGTTATCCGGGCTCTCTCCAGCCGCGGCACTCCAGTTCTGGTCAACCGATACCTTCCTGTAGAACGTGGAGGAGCTCGTCTCTGGCTATGCGGCGTCGATGACCCAGGCACCAGCGTTCCAAACCTGGATCTCGCTCTTCCCACCAATCCTGATGGCCCGGTTATTCTCATGGCCCACGAGCCCGACTACGCCGACACAGTCGTAGCTCATCCCCGTGGCCCGCTCGTCGATCTCATGCTCTCCGGCCACTCCCACGGCGGCCAGGTCCGATTGCCGTTCCTCGGCCCGCTCATCCTGCCACCGCTAGGCGAAAAGTACCCCGAAGGCCACTACGTCTTCAATCGCATGCAGCTCTATGTCAATCGCGGTATCGGCACGGTTGGCCTTCCCTTCCGCCTCAACTGCCCTCCCGAGATCACAGTCATCACCCTGCAACCGGCCTAGCCTGCATCGACATGCCTAGGCTCTATCGACATCTAGGGAAGTCGCAGGCTATCTAGGAGAGTCGTGTGTTGATCTCTCGTAAAAGGTGTCATCCTGAGCGAAGCCTGT
>Ga0302233_10001243_pt1 | contig 18107 bp, 13 predicted proteins | sample II_Palsa_N3_1_FD_193516 | JGI IMG/M metagenome (GOLD analysis project Ga0302233, IMG submission 193516) | Peat permafrost microbial communities from Stordalen Mire near Abisko, Sweden - II_Palsa_N3_1 | ecosystem: Environmental > Terrestrial > Soil > Palsa > Peat permafrost | place: Sweden... | reverse complement strand
TTACTTACCAAGAGCGAAGGGCTGCATAAGTTTTATCTGTCGAGGCGACAATTAGCTTGAAATCGTCCAATACACCTAACTCAATACTTCAACCATTCAGGTCGTGCAAGGCACGAAACGCCCGATAGAGATTGCGAGGGTCATGATGCCCCTTGAAAACGGCCGGCGGTTTGCGTTCCATACCGAGTAGTCCATAAGCCGCAAGCATCGCCGAACGAATCGAATACTCCACCGTGAAGACAACATCATCGGCAAGCTCGCAGAATTGTCCGGTGATCGCAAAATTGGCATAACCCTCGGGCTGTACCGCCGGCCGATCGCCTTGATGACGGCTCAAGAACTGGCTGGTAATAAAGGGCATCAGGCAAGGCAGGCAGATGGCATGATCGAGAATTGAGTCTGTCTGCTCGGCCATACCCAAGTGCCCCAATAGCTCGGTGAGCAATTCCCGCCCGTTGCAGGCGGACATCGGTTTAGGCACATAATTGCCCGGCTCATCAACACGTAGACCGTAACCCCATAACACCTGAACCTCATCCGGCTGACCGATAAAATGCGGCTGATAAGGCAAGACAATAGACATCAGCCAATTTGAATCGGTAAACGTAATCAAACCACCCTCGCCGGGTATATTGCCGGTGAAGTCACGGATATGTTTGAATAGTTCAGGACTCTTCAGCGTCGTGGTGAAGGACAACCATTTCGACTCATCGATATGCTCGGAGAAAACACCAGGCCGTCCCAGTTCCGGCCGATCCAGCGCAATTTTCTCCCACAATGCCCAGGTGCCGCCACTACGTTTCCCATTGAGCACCGGGGCTTGATCCATGGTGCCGATAGAAGAACCTTCCGTCATGGAACCCAAGGTCGCAATCACTATATCTTGCGCACCGATTATTATTTGACCGCTCTCGCCATCGCGCTCAAAGGCTAGCGTTTCGACGTAAGTTGCGCCATCGTGCTTGGCAAATACGATATCGCTAACCGTTGTACCCATGCGGAATTCGACCCCGCGTTCCTCTAGCCATTTTCGTAGCGGCAGAACCAGCGAGTCATATTGGTTATAGACCGTACGCATAATCCCGTGCAACTCATTGAACCCGGCGACCATATGAGTAAAGCGCACCAGGTAACGCTTGAACTCTACTGCGCTGTGCCAGGGCTGGAACGCAAAGGTGGTACACCACATAAACCAGAAATCGGTATGGAAGAATGCGGCATCGAAATACTCGGCAATCTTGCTCGCGCCCAACCAGCTTTCCGGCTCAAGCACCAACTGTTCGATCGTCAGAATGTGCTTTTCGCTCAGGCCAAACTCCGGTGCATCGATCTTTCGGCCGGCGCGAATCAAGCGTGATTTCGAGCCGGTCTTGATCAGCTCATTCCACGCGAAAATTTCCTGGGTAACGGTTTGTTTGCGATCGAGCGTCGGGATCGAAGAAAAGAGATCGTAGGTGCAGAGATATTTGCTTTCGATCATCCGCCCACCACGGACCATGTATCCGTTCTCGGGGTCGCCCGCGCCATCGAGACTGCCGCCTAGCCGCGGGAGTCCTTCATATAAGGTGATATTGGGTCCCGACAGATCGCCGTCGCGAATCAGGATAGCAGCGGCGGCCAGTGAGGCGATGCCGCCGCCGATAAGATGAGCCTTGGTATGGGTGCGATCTGGTTTTGACAAGATGAAATTCCTATTCTTGGCCAGCCGGCTGGCGAGCAGTCTATGCACCCATGCTACCGAGTTTCCTTTTCTGACATTTGACCGACATCAAGTCGGAACGGGGTAACCTTGAGACCAGGCGAGTCGTCGTGCCGTACGGCCGACAACTCGCCAAGGTTCCAAGGCCAATCCCTTGCCCTTTAAATGCTGAATATTTCAGGCTGCCGCAGCCGTCGACTGCACACCTTGATGCCAGTCCAGATGTGCCGGATTCGAGACTTCAAGGAGCGCCTTGGCTCCCGCAATCTCTTCAGCGGGACCATGTGCCATCACCACAAAGCCATCCGCCTCAATGGCCTTTTCGTAGCGAATCACACTGTCCTTGGGTATGCCTATACTGAAGAATGCAGCGCCCAGTGCGGATAAACCGCCGACCAGGACTGCGCCTTCGATAGCGGCAATCACCGCGGCGGCAAGTTGCCCAACTACGACAATCGGACCGATCACCGGCACAGTGAGAAATATGCCGCCAAACAAAAGGCCCCAGAGTCCGCCCCAGAAACCTCCGTATTTCCCCCAGAATTTCATGCGGTCGCCGGTATTGTAAAAACCGATGATTTTTTCATCGGTGTGGTAACCCTTGCCGACGACACTGAAGTTTTTCATATGGAAGCCATTTTCTATCAGCATTCCGACCGCTTTATCGGCTTCAGTGTGAGTGCCATAGACCGCTATCAAGACATCATGTTGAGTCATGTGATTCTCCATCGTTGAGCAAAAATCCCGATTGAGGGGGCGATTCATCGATAATTTGTTGGACACGGCGCATGCTCCGTCGTTCCACTCAGTCCATCGCTATTTCAAGCTGATCGCATCGGATCGAGGTGCCTGCCGTCCCGGCAATCAAACTGTCGATTTCAGCTAATGCGCCGATAACCGCGCGATGTCCGGTGTTTCTTGCAAAATCGCAGGCCGCCTCAACTTTCGGCGCCATAGAGCCGGCAGCAAATCCCAGAGCACTCAGGGCATCCGGATGGGTGGAGCGTATGAGCCGGGCCGTTGGTTTTCCCCAATCGAGGTACACGCCGCGCACGTCTGTTGCAATCACCAATAGATCGGCATCGATTTCATGGGCGAGCAAGGCGGCACTCCGATCCTTGTCGATCACCGCCTCAACCCCGTGATGGCGTCCGTCTCGGTCTGTGATGACGGGAATACCGCCGCCGCCGGCACAAATCACGATCGTTCCATTTTTCAGTAAACATTGAATGGCAGGCATTTCCAGCAAGCGGATCGGTTTGGGACTGGCGACGACACGTCGGTACGAAGCACCATCCGGCGCCATGGTCCATCCCCGTGTTTGCTGAGCGGCGCTCGCTTCGAGCGCCGTATAAACCGCACCGATCGGTTTGTCAGGATGACTGAACGCAGAGTCGCCGGCGTTCACCTCGACCATTGTCAGCAAGGTTGCGCAAGATCGCTGTGCAGGTAGTAAATTTCTTAACTCTTGCTCAACCATATAGCCGATCATGCCCTCGGATTCCGCGCCGAGTACATCCAGCGGGAAGCGCGCGCCCAGCGGCAGCATGGCATCTTCCAGTGCCAGTAAACCAACTTGCGGTCCATTGCCGTGTACGATCACCAGATCGTTACCGGCGGCCGCCTTGGCTAATTGCATGGCTGCCAACTGTACATTCTTGCGCTGGGCATCGGCACTCACCGCCTCGCCACGTTTGAGTAAGGCGTTACCGCCCAAGGCAACCACAATTCGCATGATAGGCTCCCGTCACGTCGCAAGAGTCGCGACGAGGATCGCCTTGATGGTATGCAGCCTGTTTTCCGCCTGCTCGAAGACTATCGAGGCATCCGATTCGAATACCTCATCTGTCACCTCTACGCCATTGAGCAAACCATACTCGTCTGCAATCTGCTTGCCGATATGTGTCTTCGCGTCATGAATTGCCGGCAGACAATGCATAAATTTAACTCGGGGATTTTCGCTTGCCGCAAGCAATGCCGCGTTCACTTGATACGGCAGGAGCTCTTTAATTCTTTCACCCCATTTTTCAAACGGTTCGCCCATCGAAACCCAGACATCGGTATAGATAAAATCGCTACCCTTCACTGCCTCCGCCGGATTCTCCGTCAGAATAAGACGGGCTCCGGTCGTGGCTGCAATCGCACGACATTGCTCGATCAACGCCTCATGCGGCCACAAGTGGCGCGGTGCACACAAGCGCACGTCCATACCAAGTTTGGCCCCTATAATCATCAGCGAGTTGCCGCTATTGTTGTGGGCATCGCCGATGTAGCAATAACTGATGTTGTGCAGCGGTTTGTCGCTAAACTCAATCATGGTCAGAATATCGGCCAACATCTGAGTGGGATGAAATTCATCCGTCAAACCGTTATAGACAGGAACACCGGCATACTGGGCGAGTTCCTCGACAATCTCTTGTCCGAATCCTCGATATTCAATGGCATCGAACATCCGGCCGAGTACGCGCGCCGTGTCTTTGATTGATTCCTTGTGACCGATTTGAGACCCGCTCGAATCAAGGTAAGTCACGTGAGCACCTTGATCGTGTGCCGCGACTTCAAATGCACAACGGGTACGTGTGGAAGTTTTTTCAAAAATCAATGCGATGTTTTTGCCGTTCAAGCGTGGCACTTCCGTACCGGCATACTTGGCTCGCTTCAGGTCTCTGGATAGATCGAGCAGGTAGCGGATTTGCCGAGGGGTATATTCCATCAGCGTTAAATAGCTTCGATTGTGTACGTTGAACATAATGATGTCTCTCAGTGAAGTATCGCTTCGGGATGGATTCAGATATCGATCGGATCACGCTCGATCGGGCAAGTCAGGCAATGGTTGCCGCCGCGGCCTCGGCCGAGTTCGGCGCCGGGAATCTCGATCACCTCGACGCCGGCCTGCCGCATCTTGCGGTTGGTATACGTATTTCGGTCGTAGGCAAGAACCACGCGGCGATCCAGCGCCAACACGTTGTTACCGTCATCCCATTGCTCGCGTTCAATCTCGTATGCGTCGCCGCCGGTGGTCAGCACGCGTAACGAGCCGACACCCAGTGCCTGAGCCACGACGGACAGAAATGTGCCGTCATGCCGTTCATAGCGGATCGTGTCCATCTCGTCACCGGGATACAGACTGGTGCAACGAATGCCCTGCGCCACGTCCGGATAAATACTGACAAAATCGACGTCGAGAAACGAGAACACGGTGTCGAGATGCATTGAGGCGCGTGCTTTGGGTAACTGACATGCAATCACCCGCGTGGCGCCATTGCCGGCGAACAGATGACGAGCCACTTGCGTCACGGCTTGAGGGCTGGAACGTTCTCCCATGCCGATCAGTACCACGCCGTTGCCGATCGCCATAACATCGCCGCCTTCCAAGGTCGCGGCGCCATAATGACGGTCGGGATCGCCCCACCAAGTCTTTACTTGCCCCGCAAACCTGGGATGAAAGCGATACACCGCGCTAAGCAGCAGAACTTCCTTGCGGCGCGCGGGCCAGAACATCGGATGCAAGGTGACGCCGCCGTAAATCCAGGCGCTCGGATCGCGCTGGAACATCAGATTGACGAGCGGCTGAATTACGAACTCCGAGCGCTCCAGATAGCCACCGAACAAGCCCCTTGCATCGAATGGCAGTTCACTCTTGGCAATCCCGCCGATCAGGACATCGGCCAGTTGTTGCGCCGGCATATCCTCAAGCCATAAACGCAATTCACGCACCATACCCGTGCCGACATCTTCTTCGACGATGCGTCGATCGAGAATCCAGTCGCGTGCTACATGATCGATGCAGATCTGGGCAAGTAGATGCTGAAACTCAAGGACTTCGATGCCTCGCTCGCGCATCACGCCGGTAAAGAAATCATGATCTTCGATTGCCTTGTCGACCCAGATCACGTCGTCAAACAGCAAGGCTTCCCGGTTGGCAGGCGTCAAGCGACGATGCGCAAGGCCCGGACGGCAGACCATCACCGTGCGCAGTTTTCCGGCTTCTGAATGCGCGCCTAATGTCATTGTTTTACTCCAAGTAGTCCTTATTCATTGACGACGTACGTATAGAGCCGCACGCTGCCGTCGTCCTCGGTTTTGCGATAAATCCCTTGAATTTCATTCTCAAAACCTGGAAAGCGATTGCTGCCTTCCTCAAACATTCGAAAGTAGTCGAGCATGGGCCGCGCTGCTTCGTCGAAGCGCTCACCGGGTACAACTACGCCAATACCGGGCGGATACACCAGGGCCAACGTGGCAGCTATCCGGCCGTTAATCTGCTCGATCGGAAGCAATTCGACGTTGTTGCGTACCAGGGCGTACATGGCTTCCTGCGGCGTCATCGCAGCCTTTGGGAAATGCTCGGCGCGGAACTGTTCGCGCTGCAGGCGACTGACGTTATGCTCTCGATAAAAGCTATGCATCTCCGCACATAGATCGCGCAGGCCGATACCGGCATAGCGTTTGCGATGCGCGGCCACGAAGCTGGGAATCACGTTGTCCAGCGGCGCATTGTCGTCATGCAATTGCTTGAATCGAACCAGCGCGGACAACAATGTGCCCGCCTTCGTCGATTCAAGTCCGGGCGTCAACAGGAAGAGAATGCTATTGAGGTCATTTTTCTCGGGGACGATGCGCTTTTCACGTAGGAATTCGGCCACAATCGCCGCCGGAATACCATGCTCGGCATAAGCGCCGGTGTCCCGATCGAAACCCGGTGTGAGTAGCGTCATTTTGTTAGGATCGGTCATCGCGTAACCCGCTGAGAGATGCCCGAAGCCATGCCATTTTTCTCCGGGTGCGAGTTCCCAGTAGCGCACATCTTGTGCGAGGTGATCGGTCGGCACATCCTCCCAGCGCTCCACACAACCGCGCACATCGACCTTGTCCGGCACAAATGGATCAAAGAACCAGCGTCTTGCGGGATCTGACTCGGTGGCTTCATATTCGCGCTGCAAAGCACGAATTTTCTTGCGCATTTCGATCCCGAGCTTGATCGTGTCGTCCCAAAGCACTTCACCTGAGCGCCCTTTCATCATCTGCGCACCCACGTCCAGCGATGCAAACAAAGGATAGAATGGCGAAGTCGACGAGTGCTGCATAAAGCTTTCATTAAAGCGACGGTGACTCACTTGGCGACGCTGTCCGTCAAGATGCGCGTCCTTCACATGAATTTGTGAGGCTTGCGAGAAACCGGCTAGCTGCTTATGCGTCGATTGCGTTGCGATGATGCCGGGCGCACCGGCATCCAGACCTTCGACACCCATTGCGAAATGTCCCTTGAAGAGCGGGTGGAATTTCATAAATCCCGCCCATGCCTCATCGAACATGATGTACTCGCATAACGGCCCCAGTTTTTCCACAATATATTGGGCGTTATAGATCGTACCGTCGTAAGTGCATTGCTCAATCACCGCGACCCGGAAAGGACGCTCGCGTTGCCAGGCCTGCGGATCAGCAATCAGTGGGTGATGGCGGATGCTGTCGCGAATCCATCCCTCGTCAAGCGACTCAAAATCGATCGGACCGATCAAACCGTGTGCGTTGCGTCCCGTCGGCAGATAAACCGGAATGCCGCCACCAAGCAATAGTGCACCTTGATGGGCAGCCTTATGATTATTGCGATCGAAGAGCACCAGATCTCCAGGCGCAACCAGCGACGTCAACGCTATTTTGTTCGAGGTCGAGGTGCCGTTTAGCACGAAATAGGTACGCTCCGCACCGAAAATTTTCGCTGCCGCCTTTTGTGCTGCCAGTGCAGGTCCTTCGTGTACCAGAAGATCGCCCAGCTCCACCACGGAATTGTCGAGATCGTTACGAAATACCGCCTCCCCCAGATGTTTGACAAACGCTCGTCCTATTGGGCTTTTCTGGTAGAACACTCCGCCGTTGTGACCCGGGCAGGTCCACATCTGATTGGCTTGCTCCGCGTAATCGACCATCGCACCAAAGAAAGGTGTCCTGAGCGACTCCGTATAGTTGCGCAGGTGGCTAACTAAGTTGCGTGCCACGAATGCCGGGGTATCCTCTTCGATAAACACATATCCGGTAACCTGACCCAGCACCGCAACCGGTATCTCTTCAAGCAAGTGGCGTTCGACCAGAATAAAGATCGGCATGTCCAAACCGCGTTCGCGCACAAAACCTACAAGTTCCTCAACCTCTGCTTCGGACTCGGCCAGCGACCACTCCACCACTAAACATCCGATAGCAGCATCGCTGCGGATCGCCGAGCGCGCCTCGGTAGATGTGGCGACACGCGTGATTGCATAACCGAGCGACGCTAATTCATCCGCAACTCGCTGCAGGCGCAACGATAGTAGTGTCGGCGATGACGGTGTCGCACAACAAAACAGAAATCCGAACATCTGTTCATACAACATCTGTATCTCCGGTAATGGTCGCGATATCTCATGCTCTATGCCCGAATGCCGTGGGCAGCTCAGCTAATCGTGACTACGCCGCGAGCAAATAACACCACGGCGACGATGGCGATCAGCACCAGTGCGGCGGCCACCCTGGCCTCACGGCGTGTAAATACCGCTTCGTCCGGCGCATGCTCGCGCCGTGCCCACCAGAACACGGGAAATCCAAGTGCAAAGAGAATGGTTGACATCAAGACAAACTGAGGGCCTGCGGCATACAACAACCACAGCGCGTAGACGGTGCCGAGAACGCCCGTCCAAATTGACGCGCGAACGCTTTCACCCGAACTGGCTTGATAGGTCGATTGAGACGCGAACTTCCAAAGGAACGCGGTGCTTGCCAGATAAGGCGGCAAAATCATCACCCCGGTGACCGAGATTAGCCAAGTCCACGCATTATGAGCAAACAACACCGCGAAGATTGCACCCTGCATCAAAGCGCTGGAAACCCATAGCGATGGTGCTGCCGCATGAAGACGATTCTCATGCGCGAGAAATTTGGGAAACACGCCATCCTTGGCGCCCTCGAACGGCAATTCCGCCACCAGAATGGTCCAAGCCAGCCAGCAGCTCAGGATCGACAACATGAGTGCGCTAGAGACAAAGACTGCCCCCAATTACCCACGGCCGCTTGCAAGACGTACGCCGCCGACGGCGTAGCCAGGCCGCTAAGCTGCGCTTGATGCATTAGACCAAACGGCAACGCGGATAGCAGAAAATATAAGATCGTGCAGACGATCAAGCCGAGAAAAGTCGAAACGCCAACCTGCGATGCTTTGTTGGCTCTATCCGAGACGACAACGGCACCTTCGATACCAATAAAGACCCACAGCGTCACAAGCATTGTGCTCTTGACCTGACCTAGCAGACTTCCCAGATGCTCATGCTGCCCCCAGAAATCGTAAGAGAACATGCCGCCCTTGATTGCCACTGCCATAGCGCACAGTGCAACTGCGATAGTGCCGATATTCAGTACACTTGAAATTACATTCAAGATCGCGGCGCGCTTCACCCCCGATAACACCACGAAATTCATCACCCAGATCAACAGCGAGGCACCGATAATCGACGGCCAATTGTTGCCGCCCTTGAACATTGGAAAGAAGTAAGCAACCGTCTGCATGAACAACACAGCAAAGGCAACATTGCCGAATACTGAGGATAGCCAATATCCCCAAGCCATTTCAAAGCCGGCCAATGAACCGAATCCTTCTTTGGCATACGAATAGATGCCGGCCTTCAGGTCGGGGCGCTTATCGGCCAGCGTTCGAAAGGTATTCGAAAGAAAAAACATGCCGATCAGGGTAATCAACCAGGCAATGATGACCGCACCCAGGCCCGCGCTCTGCGCCATATTCTGCGGCAGACTAAATGCTCCTCCACCTATCATCGATGCGATAACGACGCCCGTAAGCAGGGGCAAACCGAGTCGTCGGTTCTTCGGTTGTAGCGAAGGCTTGGCTACGCCATCGGTCTTGGTCGATAGGTCGCGAGGTAGGTCCATGATCGTAGTATCCGAATTGCTCATGCGAGCGTTGACGCGATTGATGTGACGGCAGAATGCTAAGCAGACTTGACGATCATGCCGGGCGACGACAGGTCGAACAGGATGTGCATCTTTGATCGAATGGGTCGAGCATAGGTTTGCTGCGGATGCCATGCATTGACCTAGATCAAGCGAGTCCGGCACCTCGGCTTATTACCGGCATTTAGAATTTCTAAAGGGAGATGTCGATAGCGCCGTGCCGTTTCGGCCAGTGGGCCGCCGAAATACTCGAAATGGCGGAGGTATTTCATCAAAAACCCACAAATCGACAAGCTTGAATATGGTATTCGGCAAATACTGCGAATCTCGAGCTAAAACCACCCTTTCTCTCGCTATTCGAGCCCTATACGAAGTCGCTTAGGCGTACCATGGGTTACACACGCGTCTTGCGTCTGCTTCGATATTCTGAATCGCACTGGTGGTAGTCAATGAATGAGATTTCAAGCGCATCGTCACATGGGGATCTGAGTTTTCCCATTGTCGGAATCGGCGCATCTGCCGGTGGTCTGGAAGCAATTCTCGAATTATTGGAATGTATTCCCGCCGATACCAATCTTGCGGTTCTGGTGGTTCAACATCTTGATCCGTCGCGCCCTAGCCTGCTCACTGAGATTTTTTCGAATCGCACAGCGCTGCGCGTGTCCGAAGCAATCGATAATTTAATCATGAAGCCGGGCTGCCTTTATGTGATACCGCCCAATATGAGTATGTTGGTGGCTTTGGATCGCATCAAACTGAGCCCGCGTAACGGAGCTATCAGCTCGCCTACCCCCATCGACGACCTCTTTCAGTCCATGGCGACCTCCGTGACAGAACGCGCCATCGGCGTGATTTTGTCCGGCAGCGGCACCGATGGCGCGCTCGGCATGCAAGCCATCAAGGAATATGGAGGCATTACGTTTGCGCAGGATATCGCATCGGCACGCTTTAGCAGCATGCCGCGGGCGGCGATTCAATTGGCTTGTATCGATTACATCCTCAACCCAAGCGCGATTGCTAAAGAGCTAGTACGTATCGTCCAGCATCCACTTACGCTCACCGTCTCTATCGACTCGGTAAGGACCGTGTCCGATGAAGATAGCTATGCGCGCTTGTTCCGTCATTTGCAAGGTATATGCAACATCGATTTTTCACACTATAAGCGCGGCACCATCGAACGCCGCTTGACTCGCCGTCTGGTGTTGCACGATCTACACGCCTTGTCTGACTACGTGTCTTTAGTGGAGAACGACGCAGTCGAATCGCGTGCTTTATGTCGCGAATTTCTGATCAATTTCACGCATTTCTTTCGCGACACCGAAACTTTCGACACCCTATCGAATATAGGTTTTCCGCGTATGCTACAAAACCACGATAGCGAGGAACCGATTCGCATTTGGGTAGCGGGCTGCTCCACCGGAGAAGAAGTTTACTCGATCGCCATCTGCCTCACTGAATATCTGAGCAGCATTTCAGTTAACCGGGGGATGCAGATTTTCGGCACCGACGTGAGCGAAGAAGCTCTCGATATCGCTCGTTCCGGACGTTACCTGGAAAATATTTCCCGCAATGTATCTGCCGAGCGCTTGCTACGCTTTTTCATTAAAGAAGGCGATCATTACCGGGTAACCAAGACGATCCGAGAAAGCTGCATATTTGCACGGCAAAATGTCGCTTACGATCCGCCGCTCTCACGACTCGACCTACTCAGTTGCCGCAATTTGTTGATCTACCTCGAACCGTCTCTGCAAAAAAAGGTGATGCCCTTATTTCACTTTTCCCTGCGGCGCGATGGTTTGTTGCTACTCGGCATGTCCGAAACTATTGGTGCGTACTCCGATCTTTTTACCATGATAGAAAATACACGCGGTAGCAAGTTGTTCGGGAAAAAGTGGCTGCCGGGCCATCCTTATTCGGCGTTTCCCGCGTCGCCGGCCACGGCCGATAAAGCACGAGGGCCGCTCGCAATCAGACCAGCCTACACGGGCGGCGCGGATCTTTCATTTGGCGATCAAATGCGACGCGAGGTCGATAACCTGACACTGGCTCGATATGCACCTGCCTCCATACTCTGTGATGAAAATTTCAAGGTCGTCGAATTCCGCGGTGATACGGGACTTTTCCTGGTCAATCCGACGGGTCCGCCCACCAATGATCTTCTGCGTTTGGCCAAACCCGGGATTGTTTGGGCGGTGGGCGATGCGATACGCGAAGTGCGCAAAACGGGTAGCTCAGTGTTCAGGAAAGCGCTCACCTTGACGGATGGTGCCGGGCCGCGTGAATGCTCTTTTGAAATTCTGCCTCTACGCCTGTCGCAACATGAAGGAAATTGGTTTCTATTCTTTTTTCAATCTGTCGAAGTCGCTGAGACCAAGCCGGCCGGCAAACTCCACAGGCCATTCTGGTATCGTGCGAGCGATATGATCATGCCTTGGACCTCAGCGTATCGCAGCAAACAGAAGAACAGCCAGCAGGAACTGGAAATCGCCCGTCTGACCAATGAGTTGCGGGCGACGCGCGATCAAATCGGTTTAATGCTGGGAGAACACGAACGCGCGCTCGCCGAACTTAAGTCCGTTGAAGAAGAAACTCTATCCAGCAACGAAGAATTCCAAAGCGCGAATGAGGAGTTGGAAACCGCTAAGGAAGAGCTGCAATCGCTGAATGAGGAGTTATCCACCACCAACGACGAGCTGCGCTATCGCAACGGCGAGCTTAAGATTCTGCATGACGTTATCTCGCGCTCCCGCGACTATAGCGACGCCATTGTCGACACCATGGCCGAACCGATGTTGATACTGGACGAGAATTTTAAAATTGAACGCGCTAATCGCGCCTTCTATAAAATTTTCCAGACACGGCCTAGCGACACACTCCATGCAAATTTATATGCACTCGGCAATGGCCAATGGGACATCCCTGTCTTGCGAGATTTGCTCGAAGAGTTGCTGCCACGGCATACGGAAGTGCGCGATTACGAGGTGACCGCCTATTTCCCCAAATTGGGCAGGCGCACCATGCTGGTCAATGCCATGCGTATTGCCTGGCCGGATAAAGGCTTGATTCTGCTGACGATAGACGACGTCACGGCACGTTATCAGGTATTGGAACGGCTCATACATGGCGATCAGCAAAAAGATGAGTTCCTCGCGATGCTGGCTCATGAATTGCGCAATCCCCTTGCAGCGATGAAAAATGCGCTTCAGGTTTTGAAGCGCTCAGATGCCAATCCGATGATCAAAGGCGACGCTCAGTTGATCATTGAACGACAGTTGCATAAACAAATTCGTCTGGTTGACGAATTGCTGGATGTTTCCAGAATCAGCCGCGGGGTCGTGGCATTAAAACTGGAACACTTCGATCTGAGCGAAGCGATTCGGGCTTCGCTGGAAACCTTGCAAGTCGAAATCGCCGAGGCCGGTCATCAAATTACCTTGGAGTTGCCTGGCGAGCCCTTGATTATCGAAGGCGATAAGGAGAGGCTTGAACAAGTGGTCACCAATCTGGTGATCAACGCGATCAAATATACACTGCAAAATGGTCGCATCATTTTATCCTTACGCCGAGATTCCGACGATGCGGTATTCACCGTATCCGATAATGGAATCGGTATGACGCCGGAATTCCTGGCGCGTGTTTTTACAGTGTTTGCTCAAGCGGATACTTCATTCGAAAAGACGCATGGCGGGCTCGGCATTGGGCTCGCTCTGGTGCGACGTATCGCCGAACTGCATGGCGGGAAAGTGCATGCCGAGAGTCTCGGATTAGGCTTGGGCAGCAGCTTTATCCTACGCATACCAGCTTTGTCTAATAGCGCATTGCTGACGGATTCGGTGCAGCATTCAAAACCACTTGCACGGACGAATCCCACAACGAACGTCGCGTTGAAACATCGAATTCTGGTGGTGGACGATAATGCCGATGCGGCCGAAAGTCTGGCAACCGTCTTGAAGCTCGATGGTCACGTGACTCAGGTTGTATTTGATGCATCGACCAGCTTCGAAGCCGTTGAGACTTTTAATCCCGACGTTGTGGTGCTCGACATCGGTTTACCGGGCATCGACGGTTATGAAGTATGCAGACGCATGCGCCGCATGGCCGGGCATGAAAACATGCTGCTGATCGCCATGAGCGGGTACGGCACTGCCAAAAACATCGAAACCGCAAAGCTGGCGGGGTTTGACCATCATATGACGAAGCCCGCCGATCTGCAGCAACTGGCGCTATATCTGCAATCTGAAGTTTGAGGAAGCGCGCCTTCCAGTATCAATCGCTTGCGGCACACCAGCAGAAGGTGCACCGCAAGTGTCTAGATACGCCCGGCGACCAGCAACACAACCACGATGATCAATATCAGCCCCAGACCACCGCTTGGCCCATACCCCCATGATCGGCTATGAGGCCAACGCGGTACGGCACCTACCAGCATAAGTATCAATACAATTAATAGTATGGTTCCCAACATTTCAGGACTCCAAATAATATGCTGAAGAGCTTGTCGGTGCCCAATGCTCAGGTCGCAGGCGTGACTTCAAGATCGTTAGTGACGGACTTCACCCCGGTTACCGAGCGGGCTTTATGCACGGCAAGCTCGATCTGATCTTGCGAGATAGCGCTACCCGTAAGATGAACCACGCCTTTATAGGTGGCGACCTTGATGCCGCCTGATTTCAACCCGCTGTCGGCGAGGAATATCGCGTTGATTTTGGCGCTGATGGTTTTATCGTCGACATAACGGCCGGTACTGCGCGCCGGTTTAGCCTGTGCGTCGGGAGCTTGCATGGTATCCGTGCTGGGATCGACGGGGGTATTGTTGTTTGCCGCCGTCTGAGCGATAGCGCCCACGGCAAACATCATGGCAGTAGTCGCCAATAAAGTCTTGATTGTGGTGTGCATAAAATTTCTCCATAAAAGATAAAGTTCTCTTATGTATGCGCAAGGTCTATGCCAGACGCCGGGTATTTCGCTGCATGCTATGCACAGCATGCAGCATTCCCTTTCCTGTATTGGCCTTACGCTATTTATGCAAATCTGAATGATGCCGGCCTGGCGAATGAATCATGGCAAGTCGAATGTAAGGCAGCACGTAAATTTTTCAAGTAATCGGTAAATTTACTTTATATACAAGCTACGTCCTGCGGCGCAAGCGGCAGATAAACCGTAAATTCCGCGCCCTGATCCGGGCCTGCGCTGCGGATCTCCAGGCGTCCATGCTGCATTTTGAGCAAGCGTTGGCTTAGGGTTAATTTCATACCATTGCCATGCGGCGCGGAATCGAGGCCGCCATTCTGATCCGTGGCCGATGGACCGCGCAGCGCGGCCAGGCGTTGCGTATCGATGCCGCGGCCGGAATCGATGACCTGTAGCCGGACCTCGTCGCCAACGCGCGCAATACCCAAGCGAATGACGGCATTCGCCTGCGAAAAACGGATCGCATTTTTACAGAGATTACGCAGCACTTGAGCGACGCGCTTGGCGTCACCCAGCATAAGGAGATCAGCTGAGGCATACTCGCGCTCGATCGAAATATTTTTCGCTGCCCACTGTTCTGCCAGCTCGTCAATCACTGCATCAAACTCGACCTGCGGCAGCAAGGACTGGACGTCGAGTGCAATCCGGCCGGACATGATTTGTGTAGCGTCCAGCAAATCGTCGATCAATCTGACTTGGTGCTGCACACCTGTTTTGATACCGGCCAGTGCCTGCAAAACGGGAGCATTCGCCTCGCGATCGATGACGTTCTCCAGGACATAAGCCCAGCTTTGGATGCCGCTCATGGGCGAGCGCAATTCATGCGACAGAAGGGCCAGGAAATGGTCCCGTGCCGCAATATCCATGTGTGCCTGGCGCAAGGCAAGCCGCAACGCCTCAATTTCTGTGATGTCGCTCGCTAGCCCGGAATTCATCAGATCTGCTCCCACACTGTGTTTGACTATTGCGCCAGGTACACGTCAATAGCGTGTCTCTGCCATCGCCTAAAACCCGGGCTCACTTATCGCGGGATCGTTTCCCCGCGTATTCCCCGCCAGCAAGGCCTCCGGCAGATCGTGCACAGCGTATTCCTCAAGACGGTTGTAGAGGGTCTTCAGGCTAACGCCAAGAATCTCGGCAGCCTGCTTTTTGACGCCATTGCACTGTTCGAGGGTGGCCAGAATCAGCCGACGATCGGCCTCAGCCAAGCTGACGCCGATTTGTAGCGAGACCATCGAGGTCGCAGCCGGCTTGATCGTCGAGATCTGCAGCGGCGCGGCGGAGTTCGTGATCATCCGCTCGTCGCTCATGATATACGCACGCTGCACAAAATTTTTCAGCTCTCGGACATTGCCGGGCCAGCTATGGGCGGCCAAAGCTTCCAGTACATCCTGCGAAAATAATTTATGCGTTTTCTGTGCGTGGTTCAGCTGCTCGAGCAGGCTTTGCGCAATCAGCGCGATATCGTCGCCGCGCTCGCGCAGCGCAGGTAATTCCAACGGAAAGACATTCAGTCGATGATATAAATCGGCACGCAGCCGGCCTTCCGCCACGGCTTTTTCCGGATCGCGACTGGTCGCGGCAATCACCCGCACGTCGGTCTCGATCTCGCGATTGGTGCCGACCCGCATCAACATGCCGGTTTCCAGCACACGTAGTAATTTCACCTGCAACTCGACAGGCATTTCAGTAATTTCATCGAGAAACAAGGTGCCGCCATGCGCACTTTCGAAAAAACCTTTGTGCTGGCGATCTGCGCCCGTAAAGCTGCCGCGTTCATGGCCGAACATTTCGCTTTCGATCAAGTTGGGCGAGATCGCGCCGCAATTGATCGGCAGGAACAAGCGCTTGCGCCGCAGGCTTAGGTCATGCACGGTTTGTGCAGCTAACTCCTTGCCGGTACCGCTCTCGCCAATCAGCAGCACGGTAGCCTCGGTCGGTGCCACCTTGCCAATCTTGTCGTAGAGTTGCTGCATCACGGCCGAATTGCCGAGCATCTTGCCGAAACGGCCGAAACTGCGCAGCTCGCCGCGCAAAGAACCGATTTCCGTTTTCAGGTCGCCGGTACGCGGTACCCGGTCCAGCAGGGCCTTCAAGCGCTGCATATTAATGGGCTTGACCAGGTAGTCGGCGGCTCCCATGCGCAGTGCATCGACGGCGCTCTCGACGCTGGCGTGTCCGGTCATTACGATAAATTCGACGACGCCCGCAGCCGTAGCCTCAACTTCTTTAAACAGATCCATGCCGTTGCCGTCAGGCAATTTCAGATCGGCCAAAATCACATCCGGCATCTGATAACCGATCTGGATACAGGCTTCGCGTAAATCTCCCGCAGCAGATGTCGTGAAACCTTGTGCACGTACAACTTCCACTAACGCTGCGCGCGTGTTGGGTTCATCGTCGACAACCAAAATATGCGGCATCAACGCTCCAAAAAATTGCACCTTCGCGTATTTGCGAAGCCTTCAGTGTGTCATGAATAGAGCGCCGGCGGTGCCTAGTCATTACGACAGCGGATTTTGCAAAAGATCGCCAATTCCATCGGGAATTACTCTTGACTCCCCATTTCATGCTTGCAAACTCACAGAAAATCACCGGCCCGCACTGTTTTCCTGACATTTATTTACCTGTCTGTCTGCCTGGCCCTTTTAAAATACTGTCCATTGAAGACAATCCATTAACTGTTCCTCGAGCGGTAAATCGGTTAGGATAAAAAGCTCCTGGTCCGTTTAGGCCTCATGGGAAATACACTTGCCGAACCATCTGCTCTGTTCGCCTGCATTCCCGCCGCGCTTATGCGATTTTTGCGATTCCCTTCCTCATGGCCAGTCCGCAAACCTGCAACGATACCGCCTCACCGCCCCGCGCGCCGGCGATCGGATTTCTTCAAACACGTTCCAGTGCCATGGTGCAACTCTATGCTCAGCTCGACCGTGTCGCCAAAACATTGGCTACCGTGCTGATTGCAGGAGAAAGCGGCGTCGGCAAGGAAATTATCGCGAAGAGCATTCATGATCGTAGCGAACGACATGATCAGGTTTTTATTCCGGTAAATTGCGGTGCAATTCCGACCGGCCTGATCGAGGCTGAATTATTCGGGCACGAGAAAGGCAGCTTTACCGGAGCCATGCAGCAGCATATCGGCTACTTCGAACATGCCTCGGGCGGCACCATTTTCCTCGACGAAATCACGGAAATGGCGCCCGAGATGCAGATCAAACTGCTGCGCGTCCTGGAAACCGGCACATTCCATCGAGTCGGAGGCAGCGAGCTCAGGCAGGTCGATGTGCGGGTCATCGCGGCGACCAACCGTGACCCGCTGGAAGCCGTCAAGCAAGCGATATTGCGCGAGGATCTCTTGTATCGCCTGGCGGTTTTCCCGCTGCAAGTACCGCCACTGCGAGAACGCGCCGGCGATATCGAACTGCTGGCTCAGTATTTTCTTGACCAGTTGAACAGCCTCGAAAAGACCCACAAAATATTTTCGGAGGATGCCTTCGAC
>Ga0302233_10001242_pt1 | contig 18112 bp, 12 predicted proteins | sample II_Palsa_N3_1_FD_193516 | JGI IMG/M metagenome (GOLD analysis project Ga0302233, IMG submission 193516) | Peat permafrost microbial communities from Stordalen Mire near Abisko, Sweden - II_Palsa_N3_1 | ecosystem: Environmental > Terrestrial > Soil > Palsa > Peat permafrost | place: Sweden... | reverse complement strand
GGCGCATTAGTTCATCATTTGAGCTGGAAAAGTCATTGGCTGTTCCAGTTCTTGCGGTGTTGCCGGACAGTGCGGAGACTCCGTTCTTTGATGGGTCATTTCCAGAGCTGTATCTGGCAATGCAACGAAGCACAACCGAATCTGAACTGGAGGCCTTGTGAACGTCACATCACTTCCTAAAGAGTACATATCAAGTATTCAATCGGCCGACTTGCTGACGACGGAAGCGGAAAGATGTAGTTGCCTATCTGGACTGATAGCTGAGCTATTCGATAGATCACGGAGACACGCTAGAACAAGTGTCATGGTTACTTCTCCGCATAGAAAAGCCGGCGTCTCTTTCATCTGCAGTTATATTGCGGCAGAGTTAGCTTCACGAGGAGCTAAGGTACTTCTGGTTGACGCACATGCGCTACTGGATGTGCGGACATTATCATCACGGTCGGTGACATCATTATGCAGGCAGGTAGGACCGCATTACCTGTGGGTACTGGGTAAAGAGGAGACTGCGGGATTAAGAGGCGGTGAGTCGAAAGGCAGAAGCAGTGCGATTGGTATATTGCTACACGAACTGGAACGAGACTTCCCTTATCTTTTGATTGATGCTCCTGCACTTTCTGCTGGACCGGATTGTGAGCTTTTCGCGACGTCGGTCTATGGGACTGTGATTGTGACACGTACGAACCAAACACAAGTAGCGGAATTACAGAAGACATATAAAGCATTGATTGCATTGGGTGGTCGCGTTCTTGGCTCGGTATTTAATGCGCACTTATCTCAAAAGTAGGAGATATCGTATGAGGCTGTTGAATGTACTGTTGGCTTCATTGCTTTCGGTTGTTCCTGTGCTCGCTGGAGCACAGATATTTTCGGAACGAAGTCCTGAGTACGTCCTGCAGCGTGGGGACGTGCTCGAAATTCACTATCGTTATACACCCGAGTTTGATCAGGTAGTGACGGTGCGCCCTGACGAACGGGCAACTCTGCTGAACTTTGGAACGATTGAGACGTCTCGAATGACAGTTAGCGAATTTCAAAAAAAGGTGATTGAGCTTTCGAGTACCCAACTTGTGAAGCCCGAGGTGACAGTTGTTCTTAAGGAGTTTCAAAAGCCACACGTTTATGTAGAGGGCGAAGTTAATACGCCCGGGTGGGTAGAGATCCGCAGTGATATTTCCGTGTTGGATGCGATTGCGTTGGCAGGAGGATTCAAAACGTCGAGTGCCAAGAACAAAGTCTTACTGGTGCGCCATGTCGGAACTCAAAGCGAAACGCAAACTGTCGTGCTCGATTTGAATAAGTTAATAGCCGAGACTCGGATGGAAGAGGCCATGCCAGTCCGTTCCGGAGACGTAATTTACGTCACACAAAATGGACTCAGCAAGATTGAGCGAATCATGCGTATGGGACAATTCGGTGCTATCTACAATCCAATTCGTTAGATCCAATGCAATTAATAACGTGATAGCGCCTGCAACGCGTTATTGGCGGCTCCGTGCGGCTTCCGTCGGACAACAACAGATCGGAATTGCCGATTTGGACGAAGATGAAGTTGCGCGCTCACGCCACCGTTATAAGCGGGTAACTATTAATGGCATTACCTCTCTGCTGGCAAAAGTAATCGTTCTGATAACGACTATCGTATCTGTACCACTGACATACCGGTATCTGGGAGTGGAACGCTACGGGCTGTGGATGACCATTACATCATGTGTGCTTTTCCTTGGATTTGCAGATTTTGGAGTTGGCAGCGGAATGACTGCCAGCATTGCCGCCGCGGATGGACGTGACAACAGGGAAGAAGCACGTCGTCAAGTATCGTGCGGATTCTTCATGCTGACATTAATTGCGGGAGCTATCATAATAGGATTGGCTGCATGCTACCCAATAATTCCGTGGGCGAAGCTATACGGTACGAAAAGTATGCTCGCTGGAAAAGAAGCAGGTCCAGCATCCGCTGTATTGATCTTATGCACAGCATTGAGTATGCCTGTGGGAACAGTGCTGCGCATTCAGATGGGATACCAAGAGGGATATGTTGGGGATTTATGGAACGCAGCTGGAAACCTGTTAGCGTTAAGCGGAATTTTGGTAGCAACGCGCTTAAATAGCGGTCTCCCCATCCTGGTGTGCGCCGTTACTGGAGCACCCTTGCTGGCAACGACGATCAATTGTCTAACGCAGTTCTTTCGCGTACGGCCTTGGCTACGCCCTCGTCTTACGCTCTTTGATACGAGGACGGCGCTGCATCTGGCCTCTGTGGGTGGTTTGTTCTTTGTACAACAGTGTTTTGGGTTGGTCTATTACGCGAGCGATAATATTGTTATCTCGCGCATCATGGGAGCCTCACATGTTGCGCAGTATGCGGTCCTTCAGAGAATTTTTTCAATTGGTCTTGTAGCGCAGTATTTCATGGTGCCGCTTTGGCCTGCAATGGGAGAGGCTCTTGCTCGGCACGACTTTCTATGGGCTAAGCAAATTGTGATGCGCGCCATAGTGTTCAGCGTTGGCATGGGGACTATCTGCGGCGCGATATTGCTATTGTTCAGTCGTTACCTGATGAAGCGATGGGCTGGTGTCGACCTTGGATCTCTCGATTCGTTGCGGATTGGGTTTGCCATCTGGGTCGTCATGGTTGGATATATCGCTGCAATGAATGCAATCCTGAACCAGCCTAAACTGATGCGGCGCCACCTCGTGCTCTTCGGGAGCGCCTCTATCGCGAGCCTCTTACTCAAGATGGAGTTTGCGCGTCACGGTGTACTAGCTGGGGTCATCTGGGCGACGGTACTTTGTTTCGGAACGATTTATGTGGTTCCCTCGGCGATGCTTGCTTTCCAAAGCGTTTCCGAAGAAATGGTGAAGCCATGACGCCTGGTCGAACTTCCACGAAGCTTTCTCACCGCAGAGTGTTGATAGCGCTCGCAGCCATTCCAGCGATTGATTGTTTTTGTAACCAGCTTAGTAACGCACTGCATATTTCAATAGGGCCTCTCAGTCTTCTGCAGACAATTAGGGGATTTCTGCTCGTAGTCTTTGCCCTGATCATTATGAAATCACTCTTAAGTGATACGTCTGGCATTAGCCGAATTCCTCTGTCAGCAGTAGGTGCAGCAGTGGTTTTGGGATTGGCTGCAAGCAAGGAGTTGATTATTACCGGTACGCTGTCGATAAGCAGCATCGGGGCATACGGTCAGATGGCCTATTGGGTTCTGCTCTGGACGACGGTGTCCATTCTTTGCAGCAGACGAGAACAGGGTGAGATTATCCTGCGAGGTCTGGCCTGGGGGGCCTGCCTGACAGCAATTTCTGTGATTTTTGGTCTTTTTGTGGGATCGGTGAATTATTACAAGAACGACTCGGTCTATTCGTCGGCCGGTTGGTTCGACACGGCGAAGATGATTACAGGCATCCTCGTTGTTGGTGGGATCATAATTCTTTACCTGGGACGGAATAGTCGCAGTTGGCTGCCGTGCCTCGCTGCGGGATCCTGCTTCACCGCGTGTGTTCTAACTTATGCGCGCGCGGGTTCAGTGGCTCTCGTAGCGGTGTTGCTATGGTTTGCCATCTGGCGATGTGTCATCGCGAGAGGCGGCGACGGGATATGGCTGAATCGCTTTTTACTAATAATGGTTTGCGTCTGCATTTTGGTCCCTGTAACAGTGAACACACGGAGGCTGCTGTCGCGGTGGAACGATGTGAGCGACTCGGATCGAGGAGGTTCAGGCAGAGCCACCTTTTGGAAAGTTGCCGTAGATGCTTATGTAGCTGAGGATGCGCAGGAGCAGACACTGGGAATTGGTTATTCTGCGATGTCAGACATGTTGCTACTAAATTACGGAGATGATATCAAGCACACTCATAACGACGTACTGGATCTTCTTTTAGTTGGTGGCTTTGTAGGGGTGCTATGGTTGATCGGCTTGACCAGCGCCTTCGCAAGGCGCGCTCTCTCGTCCTCTGTACGGAGTGTACAAGGAGCGACGGGGGTTGCCATTGTTCTTACCTACCTCTGTCATAGCCAGCTAACCGGCCAGATATGGGGCACTGACGCCATGACCTATTACACCTTGAGCCTGACCTGCGTAATGATCGGTCCCGGCAAAAATTGTGCCATAGAAATCATACCAACCCGTACCGGTTATTCCCCAGGAAGTTATGGCACAAGCTTGATTCCATCTTAGGAGCTTCACATGGACTTACTAACGACGCGTTGTATCGGAGTAATTTTCGATACTGCTGTTGATGTGACGTCGCATGAGTCAACCTGTGCGCGTGTCTTTGAGCTGGTAGAACTAGGGGGCGCAGCATATGTGTGTTTTGCCACCGCGCACATGCTGGTGGCGGCGAGTCGGCAGGAAGAAATTAAGCAGGCATACAGAGGTGCATCGATCGTAAATCCTGACGGAACGCCGGTGGCGTGGTGTCTTAAGTTGATGGGTTATCAAGATGCTCGTTGTGTCAATGGTCCTACGCACACGCCAATTCTACTGCGGGAGGCCGAGCGGCGCGGAGTGCCTGTTGGCTTTTATGGAGGACGACCCGAGACGTTGGCAAAGATGCTGGCAGTTCTTAATGTTGAATACCCATCGCTGAAGGTAGCTTATGTTTACTCGCCTCCCTTCCGCGCCCTGAGTGAAGAAGAGCAGGCCGACGATCTCGCTAAGATCAATGCGTCGGGGGCTCGGTTGCTCTTTGTGGGGCTTGGGTCTCCCAAGCAGGAGATATGGATGCATCGAAACTATGCATCGATGAATTGTTTGTGTTTGGGTGTTGGCGCGGTATTTGAATTTCTATCGGGTGAAAAAGTCTTGCCACCTGTGTGGGTGCAGCAGCTAGGTCTTACCTGGCTTGTGCGGCTTTGGCAGGAGCCGCGTCGCCTCGCTCGTCGAAATCTATATTCGCCTGTCTTTGTGGTCATGTTCTTGATGCGGTTTATTCCTGATGTGTGTAGGCGCGTGATGGGTATGCCTCCTCGTAAGCAGGTGGATGTATGGAGGGATGCACAATGAAGACCGATCATATCCTCGTGACTGGGGCAAATGGATTCGTTGGACAACACCTCTGTCGGGCTCTTGCCGCGGATGGGCGCAAGGTCACTGGTTTTGTAAGGGCCAGCGCGAATGTTTCACAACTTTTGCATGTACCGGGTCTTCGGCTGGTGACTGTAGTTGACTACAAGGACACTGCTTTATATGAAAAGGACTTGCGTGATGTAGATGTGGTGGTTCACCTTGCAGCGCGCGCACACGTGATGAATGATACGGAACCAGACCCGCTGGCGGAGTTCCGGAAGGTGAACGTGACAAACACAAAGATGCTCGCCATGGCAGCCGCGGCCGCTGGTGTTCGGCGATATGTCTATGTCAGTTCAATCAAAGTAAATGGGGAAATGACAGATCTTCGATCCTTCGAAGCAGACGATCAACCAGGGTTTGTAGATCCATACGGACAGTCAAAGTGGGAGGCGGAGGAGGGATTGCGAGAGATCGCGGTCTCGTTCGGGATGGAATGGAGTATCGTGCGTCCTCCTCTCATCTACGGTCCTGGTGTGCGCGGAAACTTTCGTCTGCTTTTAAATATTTTGAGGCGCGGTCTACCACTTCCTCTTGGAGCGGTAAGGAATCGGCGGAGCTTCGTAAGCGTGTACAACCTTGTAGACCTGTTGAAGACAATGCTCGACCATCCTCACGCAGCGGGGCAGCGATTTCTGGTTAAAGATGCTGAAGATGTTTCCACGTCTGAGTTGATTCGTCATATTGCGGTGGGAATGAAATGTCCTGCGCGGCTTGTGCCGGTGCCAATGAATCTCCTCGTGATGGCGGGTCGGCTCCTTCGGCGCGAAGAGGTGGTAACGCGTCTGTGTTCAAGCCTAGTTGTGAATACCGAGAAGACCAGGAGCGAACTGGGCTGGATTGCGCCGATGCCACTAGCTACTGGTATTGGCCGCACTTGTGAGTGGTTCAGAGCTGCAGCTTAGGATGGAGTGCTATGAATAACCTGATGATCGTTATGCTCGTTGTTGTTTCGCCTGCTATATCCTATTGCGGCATCGCAATGTATCTTCGCTTTGCCCTCGCAAAGCAACTACTTGATGTGCCGAACGAGCGTAGCTCTCACACGGTGCCGACCCCAAGGGGTGGCGGAGTAGCCTTTGCTGTGGTCTTCACGGTGGCCACTGCTGTCTTAGGTGGCACTCGCATACTCGCACCGCAGGAGACATTAGCTATATTGGCCGGCGTGCTGGTAGCTGCGGTTGGATATTGGGATGACAGACAAGATGTGAAATTGCGCACACGACTTCTCGTTCAGATTTTGTCAGCGTGTATCGCTGTAGCTGCACTGAGCACGCTTCACTTACCGGGACAGGCTTCCTCTTCCTCGCTGGTAATTGCGACGTTGATCATTGTTGAGGTAGTGGGACTAACCTGGGTTCTGAACCTGACCAACTTCATGGACGGCATCGACGGTATTGTCGCGATCGAAATTGTAAGCGTTACGGTCATTTGCGCTGCCCTGATCGTATTCAGGCATGGCATTACCATACCTGCGGTCTTGTTTACTTTATTTGGGGCAATCGTAGCACCATTTTTACTTTTCAATTGGTCGCCCGCAAAGATCTTTATGGGAGATGTAGGAAGTGGTTTTCTGGGCTTCACATTCGGCACTTTATCTCTAATTGCGGTTGCACGTCATCAACTGCTTCTGCTGTCGCCGATGATCCTTTTCGGAGTATTCATCGTCGATGCAACAACGACGCTCATCACCCGCATGATTAGACATGAGTTATGGTACGCACCGCATCGAACTCATGCTTATCAGATTCTTGCACGACGCCATGGTCATAAACTCGTTGCTGGCTGTGTCGGTCTGATTAATTTTGTATGGCTTACGCCCTTGGCTGTAGCCGCTGAGCACGACTCGCATCATAGCCTTCTCTATGTACTGATTGCATTCGTTCCACTTGCTGTAGCGAGCTATCTGGTTCGGACGGCGGAGGAGCGAACTAAGATTGAGTCGGTATCAGCCGTGAGTGTCGATGGTATTCAAAATGGTCTGAGCCTATCTACGTCAACGGAGAACAAGGGATACCGACTGCCGAAGGGTTTTGGAGAGTTGGTTCGCCGGTATGCGTCATTTTTCCAGATCATATCGATTGCAATCGTCACGGTGGAATGTGTCTACGCAGCTTTCCTGCTGCACTTTGATGGGCAAATACCAAGCAGTACTCGGACCGTTCTGTCTGAGGTCGTTGTGCTGTGGACCGTTTGCCAGAGTCTGATTTTGGTCTGCTTTCGTGTGCACAGAAGTCATTGGCGGTTTACTTCGGCTGAAGAGCTTCCACAGTTGGTAGCGATCAGTCTGCTGGCCTCGGCTATTGGATCGATCACGGCCGGTATAGCCATGCGCATGCACGGCCTTGTGATTCCAAGGCCGGTTTATCTGGTCGAAGCTCTCCTTTCTATTCTTGGTTTTGTTGGGCTGCGTATATTCTCGCGATTGATCTTTGGTTTAACTGGCGTAATGTTGCCCAGGAACGCACGCCAAAGCATACTGATCTGCAGCGCTGATGTGAGCGGCGTGAGTATTCTCTCGGAAATACGTAGAGGCTTCCCGAACTATCGTCCAGTGGGGTTCATTGATGATCGGGCCGAGATGAGAGGGGTCTCGGTGTGTGGGCTTCGCGTTTTGGGATCAGCGGCTGACCTAAAAAAACTTGTGAAGAAACACTCGATCCACCATGTATTGATAAGTGCCAAACCTTCTTCGGACAACGCAGTGAATGCGGTTCGTGAAAAGTGTCGGGAGGAGAATGTCGAATTGCGGGTGGTTAGCTCATTTGCAGAACATAACGTAGAACTGCAGCAGCGTTTGATTCGTGATTTTGCGATCGAAGAACTTCTGGGGCGCCAGCCGATATCAATAGATAACGCTCTAGTGAGCGTCAAGCTGGAAGGGCGAGTTGTGATGGTGACTGGAGCGGCTGGTTCAATTGGGTCGGAACTATGCCGTCAGATAGCTATGTTCCGCCCAAGCGCGATTGTGGGCTATGAGATCAGCGAGACAGCTCTTTTCTTTCTTGAGCGGGAGCTGAGTGAGCGGTTTCCTTCGGTTACGTTTATCCCTTGTATCGGGAGTGTTCAGAACGGACAGAGATTAGCAGAGGTTCTCGCTGGTTTCCGGCCCGAAGTGGTTTATCACGCGGCGGCATACAAGCACGTCCCGCTGATGGAGCAGCATCTTTTTGAAGCGATTGAGAACAACATTACAGCAACGCAGATTCTTTTGCGCGCTTGCGAGATTCATGATGTAAAGACGTTTGTGATGATATCCACGGACAAAGCCGTGCGTCCGACGAGCCTGATGGGGGCGACAAAGCGGATAGCCGAACTCATCGTGCGAGCCTCCTCTTCGCAAACTCTTACATGTGTTTCAACAAGATTTGGCAATGTTCTGGGCAGCAACGGCAGCGTGATTCCAATCTTTCGAAATCAGATTCTTGCAGGTGGGCCAGTGAAAGTGACTCACCCTTCTATGATCCGTTACTTCATGACAATTCCTGAAGCGGCGCAACTTGTTCTTCAGGCGTCGAGTTTAGGCGTACGTAATGAGATCTATGTTTTGGCGATGGGGGAGCCCGTCCGAATTGTGGATCTTGCGGATCGGATGATCCGGTTGATGGGGTACAGCCCAGGCAAGGAGATTGCTATTGAGTTTACAGGGATGCGCCCAGGCGAAAAGTTGTATGAAGAGTTGAGTGCGGCAGAGGAGGAAACGGTGCCTACTTCCCATCCAAAAATCTTCGTCTTCAAAGACACCGCTATCAGAAGTACCGATGTGTTGGCTCAGGTCGAGCAACTGAAGGCAGCGTGTGAAGGCCGTCACGCGATGAGTACGCTGAAGCTACTTCAGAGTGTGGTTCCAGACTACACGCCAAGTAAAGAACTGCTAGCTGCGGTTGCAATGCTGGATGTAGTGCCGATGCCAGCGGAGCTAAGTATTCTGACACCTGTCAACAGGCTTTGAAATGAGAGCTGGAATGAAGAAGATATCCAATCCGCATGTCTTAGTTGTGGCGCCCGGACATCGTGGGCGAGGAGGTATAGACTCCGTTGTTCGACTGTATGAGTGTACCCGCATGTGGAACGAAATGAGTTGTCGAATGCTCTCGACCTACGATGATCAGAATGCTCCAAGAAAAATGTTTGCAGCTTTAAGAAGCTATTTACTGGCGCCGGCTGCGCTCATTCGGGCGGAGATCGTTCATGTTCATCTGGCAGGTGAGATTAGCTTGTTAAGAAAGTTACCTGTGCTGTTTATGGCGAAGGCATTGCGGAGACGCTTGATTGTTCACGTGCATGCTTGTAGTGAAGAGTCGCTATTTATGAAGACTCCCCGGTGGGCGTGGAAATATTCGTTGCATGCGGCTGACTGCGTGATCGCGTTGTCCCCGTCATGGGCAAAAACTATAAGACGACATGCGACGTCTGCGCATGTCGTTGTCATACCAAATCCGGTGAAGTTGTTCTTGCCGGCAAAGCGTGAGCACAATCTGTCCCCGCGGGTCCTGTATGTCGGAAAGCTGGAAGGCAGAAAGGGATACGACACGCTGATTACGGCAGCTGCGATTGTGCTCAAGGAGTTTCCGCAAACTGAGTTCTGGTTTGCCGGGCATGGAGAATTGGATGCCGCGCGAGGTCAGGCAGAGCGGCTCGGGATCTCATCGAGAGTCCGTTTTCTGGGATGGGTAGCTGGAATCGAATTGGAGCAAATCTATAACGAGGTGGATATGTTTTGTCTGCCGAGTCATAACGAAGGTGTCCCGATGTCGATGCTGGAGGCGATGAGCCATGAACTACCTGTGATTTGTACCCCGGTTGGAGGAGTGCCAGACGTAATTGAAGATGGAAGCAACGGCCTATTTGTGGAGCCGGGAAGTTCAGAATCCGTTGCAGCGGGAATTCTGCGTCTGCTGCACGAGCCTGCGTTCGCTGCATCGATCGCACAGTCAGGTCGCAAGACAGTGGAAAAGATGTGCAGCCTCGATGCCGTTGCAGCTCAGATGACTGCGATTTACAGAGCTCTGTCTAAACCCGAGGGCCGTGTGCTGATTGGAGTTGGTCATGGTCTCTAGAGCAAGATGCATCTGGCGGATGATTGTTGTCTTGTGCATTTTGCCACCATGCAATGTGGCACCCAGGCTCCTGGTTTCGACCGGCCATGAAGGTCCGAATACGTGTTCGCTGTCAGTCTCTGCAGAGACCGCGCGATATAAGAGTGCTCACCCTAATCAGGATGAGAGGCTTCATTTATTGAAGTTATTTGGGCTGACGAATTCCGCGGTGGTCTCCGGTTCTGTGTCTGTATCTGTAGCGGGAATATCGCCTGATTTGCCGGTCACTTATTGTCTTGATGGGGTGCCGATATGGGTCGCGCTTCACTCTCCACATTCGCTTGGTGAAGAGCAAAATGGAACTTCCAAAGGCTTTTCTTTGCACGGCTTTCCATTAGGCGAGCACCATTTGCAGGCAGTTTTAGACACGTCTGATGGAAATATTTTGCTTTCGGACGTGGTCGCGCTTCACGTAGTGCAAACGATGAACCATGCGTTCAGCCAGAATCTGACTGCATATGCGCTTCAGTCGACCGTACAACAACCCCTGGCAGCCATTCTCGAACACACCGCGACTCCGGGAGCAGGGTTAACGCAAGAGGAAATGGATACCCGCTATCAAGTTGCAGCGATGTATCTGAATTTCGGAATCGACATATCGCTGGATTACGCTGCGGATCAATCGACACTAATGACGAATCTCCTGCCGCGTAGTTGGGGCAGTCCAAATAATGATGCACAGGCTCCGCTGAGTATGCGATTTTCTCGTGACGCGCCATTTTATCAGTCTATTCCGATGGATTGGCCTCGCGTGAGATTGCCACGAGGCTATCTGAAGACGGTTCAGCTGAATACAAATCAATATGGTGACGGCATCGGATACGGAATCGCAGTTGCCCGATCTGATTCGCCGTTAATGACGATAACCAGCATGTGGCATGCGCAGGAAGACACGCGGAAAACCGTAAACTTTCGCGTTCCCCGCGACTGGCCTCGCTCTCTGCCGACTCTTGAGGCTGGTGATCAACATATGATTTTTGTTGATCCTGTGACTGAAACCTTCGTCAGTTTGTACAAGGCGAGCGTGAACGCCCAAACCGGGCAACCCAACTCACTCTATGTAAGTTCTCCCACTCCTCTGAATTCTTTGGGCGACCATGGAGGTTCGACGGCATCTGGATTTGCGGAGCTTCCACTCCTTATCCAACCTGGTGAGGCTACCGATGAGCAAGGTGCGATTCGTCACGCACTTGGAGGACCAGTGAGTCGTGCGTGGGCCGCTCGCGTTTATCCGGCGGCCTCACGGGACTATGGAGTGCTGACGAGTACGAATTCCTGTACGGGAAAAGGTGTGACCAATACAGGACTGGTTCCATACGGGGGCATTATTCAGTTGGACCCGTCTCTTGATCTAACGCATTTGAAACTAAGTCGGCCGGCATTCAGGATTCTACGGGCTATGCAGACCTATGGTTACTATGTGATGGACTTTGGTTGTGCTGATCTCGATATATACACAGCTATATCAGAAAAGGAGTTGCTTCCGTATGGAGGCCTCTACGGTCTGCCTCTGCGGGAGGCTGGAGTACAAACGGAGATCGCCAGGGTTATCACGATGAGCGATCTCTATGTTGTCCCCCCACTTGTGAAACGACCATGAATGCGACAGGAGGGCCGACCTCAACAGTTCAGCGGATGATCCGACAGATTCAACGAGTGCCCAGATCAACACCCAATGAGCGCTTAATGTGATTGAAATGCACTTCTATCGACTGGAGAGAAAACCATGCGTATCTCAAAATTCACTGCATTCGCTTTTGCATCGATCCTTGTTGCGGCGCCTCTGTTCGCAACCACCTACTACGTTAGTCCCGCGGGCAATGATTCATATCCCGGCACTTCGCAAACGACCCCATGGAAGACCATAGCCCACGTTAACAGCGTTAGTTTCGCTTCTGGAGACACCGTGTTATTTCTTTCAGGAGCTATATGGCGTGAGGAACTCATTACTTCGTCAACTGGAGTTACATTCGGGGCATATGGCACAGGTGCGAGACCGATAATCTCTGGAGCCAATGTATACACCAGCGGATGGACGTCCGCTGGAGGAAATATATGGCAGGTATTGGTTGGACCCTACGAGCCTGAGCAGGTCTGGTTCAATACGGTGTTGGGTCAGCCGGTTACAAGTCAGGCAGCAATTTTGGCCCCCAACCAGTGGTACTTCGCAAACACTGGATACCTATATATATATTCGAGTAGTAATCCTGGCACTGCCTATGTCGCGCCGGGAGTTGAAGCAGCGCAACGTGACTCGGCCCTGTTGATCAATGGTGGCGGTAATATAACCGTTAGCGGCCTCGCGTTCGTCAATCCGAACTACACGGCTATCAACATTGGCTCAACGGTCACAGGCACCCAGTCTTTCATCAATGATGTATGGCAGGGCGCTCAGTACGAAGGGTTGGTTGCCGTCGGCGGGACTGAGCAGATTACAAACAGCGAAGGACTCTTTAACTCAATAGGAATTGGGATTGGAGGAGGAAGTGGGGTTACTGTCACTAACTCCATTATGAGTGGTAACCAGGATGGTGCTATTGAAGTTTATGGAACGACTGGACCCAGCACAATCAATAGTTCAACCATGACTGGAAATGCTACGCCAAATCCGCTCGAAGCTACTTTAACTAACTACAGCTCTTACCCTCTGACGGTATCCAATTCGATCATATTGCCTAATCCGGAATATTCATTGCTTTCAACCTATATCGGAACTACAGACGACGGTACAAACGTAAATACCAGTCCGGCATTTACAACGCGAGCAGCTCCGCTGATTATTGTTCCATTTGTCGACGACTACAACAATTTAAGTGTTGCACAGTCTGTAAGTTCACTGGCTCACCAGTACGGATGTACTTTTAGTTATGCGCTGAATACAAAGCTTGTTACTTCTACCGACTGGGCAACGATTTCGTCAATGCAGCAAGCAGGCGACGAAATCGTAGCTCATACGCGAAGCCACTCGGATCTGGCGAATAACAATGTATTTACGATGCAATATACTGGTCCCGCAACCAGTGCAACAATGAGCATCACCAGTACCTCACTTCAAACATTTTTGAATGGATCCTCAACACCAGATCTAAATATTGACATCTCCGATACGTACAATGACATGCTCAATGTTTGCGCTTCCATCAACGCAAATTCGGCATACTCGTGCGTTTTGCAAAACAACCAGGATTACTTTACTCCTGCATTGCTTGCAACTGTTTCGAATATCAATATCGTGCAGGCGTACATGGCGAGTGCAAGCAGCAACTACCTGAACTGGGAGGTTGAGGGGGCCATCTCGGACATTCAAGCAAATATTCCTGGGTACACTGTAAAATCGTTCGCTACACCTTTTACTTCTTCGAACCAGACCGTTGAAAATCAGATTCGTAATGCCGGAGTCGTCGGCAATCGAAATGGGACTCTTGATGCGAACAATCTACCAAATGGCAACTGGCTGCTGTCGAATCTTGATATATACAATATTGGGTCTGTATGGATTCCTTCAGGTTTTGACGCTACGAAGCCGACGTCATCGGCTGCAGCATTGGTCGAAGGCATGGGTGCTGTAGGCGGCGTGATTGGCATCTATGCGCATGGCTACGACGAGTTCCCACTTGCATCGTGGCAGGCACTCTTTCAGAACCTGCAAAGCTTCGGTGCCACTTGCATGACAATGGCGCAGGCAACAGCCTATATAAAACAAAATGGTACCCTGGTTCCGGATGGGACTAATAAAAACTGGGTGCGTTCTGTCCCATTGACACCAAATTTTTCCACTACTGCCTCTTCGCCATCACAGGGAGCCCACGGGCTACAGTGAGTCAGAGAGGGATTGGGATTGATCCGGCGTGGATTTAGCCTCCAGCTGCTTCAACCGGCTGTTCTCCTCGTGGAGTTGTTTCATCTGGTCCACAAATAACGGGGCATCAGGTTCCACCAGGGATGGTTAAATCCGGTGAGACTCAAACACAACGCAGCGACCGCTAGTCAGGAGCGGTCGCTGCGTTGTGTTTGAGTCTGAGATTAGCCAGGGGCAGTTATGGCTTCGCCGTGTTATTCGTCCGATCTCCATCAGGGATGCGGTGTTCTGGGTCGATGGTGACTTCGATGATTTTCTTCGTGGTGGGCAGAGACATATTGTACGTAGCCTTCTGCATCCAGGTTTCAGCGGGCAATTTGATCTTCAAGTCAGTACCGTCCTCGTACCTGACCTGCACCCACACCGGCAGAACGAGTTGACCGTTCTGCTCAATGGTTACGTGCGCTCCCTTGGACGGGTCAGCCGGATCGTTGTACTTCACGTCCTTCGCAACCATGTCCATGGTCCAGTTGTTCTCATACCAACCGCGCCAGAAGTAGCTCAGGTCTTCGCCGCCTTCGCTCTCCATCTCACGGAAAAAATCAGATGGTGTCGGATGTTTGAAGGCCCAGTCGTTAATGTATTTACGGAAGGCGCGATCGAAGATCTCGTGGCCCATGATCTCTTCGCGCAGCAGATAGAGACCCTCTGCTGATTTGAAGTAGGTGATGGGATGACGATACTTTTCACGGATCGCGTCAGCGCGCATCAGAATGGGCGGGGCTTCCGGATCGGCGTTCACCCTGGCAATCTCGTCCGAGGGATAACCGCCGCCGGGAGCGTATTCGCCATCGCGTTTTGGACCCCATACGCCGTGGTTGAACTGGTCGGACTCATATATATCGATGAAGGTGTTGAAGCCCTCGTCCATCCATGCGTCGCGGCGCTCGTTGGACTGCACGGTCATGGGAAACCAGGTGTGGCCGATTTCGTGCGCCGTTACGGTGAAGAGGCCCTTGCCCCTGGAGTTGATTCCGTCGAAGACGAGGCCGGGATACTCCATGCCAGAGGAAAACCCTGCCACGTTGATGCCAGCGGGGTATGGGTAGACATACCAGTCCTGTGAGAAGTGCTCGACGGCATCCTTGAGGTATTCGGTGCAGCGGCCCCAGCCTTCGTCACCAGCCGCTTCAGCAGGGTAGAAGCTCTCTGCGAGTGCGGTCTTTCCTCCGGGGAGATTAATCTTTGCAGCGTCCCAGATGAAGGAGGGCGACGCGGAGAAGACGGCATCGCGCGTGTGGTCCATATGGTAGTGCCAGGTCTGCGTGCCGTCCTGCTTCGGGCGGCTGGCCGGATCGTGGACCTCATCCCTGGTGCGAATGAAGATCGTCCTGCCGCTCGCAGCGGCCTGCTTCAGGCGTTCCTGCTGGGTTTTGGTCAGTACCTCCGCGCCATTCACGAGAGAACCGGTGCCGGCGACGATGTAGTTAGAAGGGACGGTCACATAGAAGTCATAGTTGCCGAACTCGGTATAGAACTCATTGCCGAGAAAGGGCTGCGTGTCCCAGCCGTGAATGTCGTCATAGACAGCCATACGGGGATACCACTGCGCGATATCGTAGATGGGGCCATCCTTTACGTCGCCGACCGACGTCCGTCCGCCCCATGGACCGGGCACGGTGTAGTGGTACCTGATGAGGATTCTGATGCTGGCACCGTGCGGTAACGGCGTGGGCAGACTGATGCGTGCCCGGGTGTCACTGATGACGTACTCGGCCGTTACCGGCTTCGCGCCTTTGACGGTCGACAGCAGTTCCATCGACTCAAAGACCGTGCCTTCGGTGTTGATGTTCTCTGCACGCTGGCGGCTGCCACCGGAGAAAGCACGTGAACGGGCATCGGCGCGGTACGTGTTCTGCTCCACCTGCAGCCACAGGCTGTTGAGTGCCGCAGGGCTATTGTTGGTGTAGGTGATGGTCTCAACGTTGGAGAGCGTCTTAGCCACCGTGTCGATGGTGGCGTGCATCTCGTAGTCGGCTGAGTTCTGCCAGTAAGTCGGGAGGGGAGCGCCGTCGGCACCGCGGTAAGGAGACGTCGGCCCCGGCATGGTGAAGGGCGCAAAGGTCTTCAGCGGGTCATACGTGGCGGAGCGACCGCCGGTATCCGGCACCTGCGGACGGCGGCCTTGCTCCTGAGGGACCTGTGCGGTCATGGTTGCGGCGAAAGCAAAGGCCGCGACTACGGTAAGGGCGCGGCGAGCGGCACACGAATGTGTCATAAGGTCTCCTGCGAGGTAAATGGAATCGGATGTGACTCTATAAAAGCAGGTAGAAATGAATCGGGCAAGCTTCGTATCTATCTGGCGATCGATGAGGTTAGCGAGATCTGAGTTCTCATGCTGCTTCCACTGAGGTTGTAAGCATGCGAAGTAAGTAACGAGAAGCGTAATGGTGCCTATGGCTAAAGACACGATTAAGCCCCATCAGTGGGAGATCTACTCTATAAATGTTTCTTTTCACGCAGACCGAGAGCCTGCTCGACAAAAAAGAACGCGTTCCGCCAATTCTTTAACGGTATGAGGCTTATCGGTCATGTTTTCCTCAAAAAAAGGCATTGCATCGTGACATCTCATTGAGCCACGACGATATCTACTCCCATCTGCCAAATTGCCGGGACGCGGAATGGGGAGCTGGTGGGCGATATACTGTAGTTGTGAGCAAGACTTTTTACATTGAGACGTTTGGCTGCCAGATGAATGCCCATGACTCGGAGAAGGTTGTGGGAACGCTGGAGCAGCAGGGGTATGCGCGCGTGGAGGATGAGGCCGACGCGGGGCTGATCCTGTATAACACCTGCTCGATTCGCGATAAGGCAGAGCAGAAGGTCTTTCATCGGCTGAATGAGTACAAGCGGCTGCAGGGCGAGGGGAAGAAGTTTGCCGTGCTGGGGTGCGTCGCGCAGCAGGAGGGTGAACGGATCTTTGAGAAGGCGCCCTATGTTTCGCTGGTGGCAGGGTCGGCTTCGTACAGGAATCTGCCGGAGATGCTGCGCAGGCTGGAGGCCGGGGAAGAGCGGATTACGGGGCTCGATGACCGGCAGACCGATCTGACGTTTGAGACAGAGTTTACGGCGCGGTCGAATCCGCATCGCGGGTATATCACCATTATTGAAGGCTGCGATAAGTTCTGCGCGTACTGCGTGGTGCCGTATACGCGTGGGAAAGAACGCAGCAGGACTTCGGCGTCGGTGCTGGTCGAGGCGCGCAGGATGGTCGATCTTGGGTATACCGAGATTCAGTTTCTGGGGCAGAATGTGAATTCGTATCGCGATCCTTCGGGGCGGCTCTCGTTTGCGGAGCTGCTGGTGGCGGTGGGGGAGATGGCGGGGATTCGCAGGGTGAGGTTTACGACGTCGCATCCGAGGGACTTTACGCGGGATATTGTGCAGGCGATCGACGACACGCCGACGCTTTGCGACCATATTCATCTGCCGGTGCAGTCGGGTTCGACGGCGGTGCTGAAGGCGATGGCGCGGGAATATACCCGGGAGTGGTATCTGGAGCGGATGAGCTGGATTAAAGCGGCTAAGCGCGATATCAGTATTACCAGCGATATGATTGTCGGGTTTCCGGGTGAGACGGACGCGGATTTTGAAGAGACGATTACGCTGGTCGGCGAGGTGAAGTACGACGCGGTGTTTGCATTCAAATTTTCACCGCGGCCGAATACGCCGGCGGTGACGATGGCGGATAGTATTCCGGATGAGGTGAAGTCGGAGCGGCTGAGGATACTGATGGACCGGCAGAGGGAGATTCAGCGGGAACACTATGGGCGGCACCTGGGGCAGGTGCAGGAGTGTATGGTGGAGAGCTATAACACGGCGCGGAATCAGGTGGTTGGGCGCAACTCGCAGAACAAGACCGTCAACTTTACGACGGGCCAGCCAGCGGATTCGCATCCGCCGATTGGAAGCTATGTGCCGGTTCGGATTACGCAGACGCTGCCGAACTGTCTGGTGGGAGAGGCGATGCCGGTTGCGTCCGATGCTGCTCCTTTTCTGCCGGTAAACCGCGCTCCGGACTTTGTGGTGCTGAACTGATATGACGGTGACCGCGATACATTCCGAAACACATACGCCTG
>Ga0302233_10001241_pt1 | contig 18126 bp, 14 predicted proteins | sample II_Palsa_N3_1_FD_193516 | JGI IMG/M metagenome (GOLD analysis project Ga0302233, IMG submission 193516) | Peat permafrost microbial communities from Stordalen Mire near Abisko, Sweden - II_Palsa_N3_1 | ecosystem: Environmental > Terrestrial > Soil > Palsa > Peat permafrost | place: Sweden... | reverse complement strand
CGAGAGGCCTGCGCGTTACAGCCGCGTGGTGCGTTGGCACCCGCTGCGTCCTCGTCGCGATGATGATGGGCATCGGCCTGTCCAGCTACGCGATTTCGCGCGACAACGGCTTGCCCGGCCGTTTTCCCGATGCGAGCTTCGGTGCGAATCCGGAGCACTGGGCATCCACCGATGCGTGCAGCAGGCCTTCCCGGCTTCCGAGCTATGTATCATGCCCGCGCCCAATGGACGTCCTGAGGTTGCATTGCTCGGCGACAGTCACGCCAATCACTTTTACGAGGGGCTGCAACCGGCCTTGGCATCCGATGGGACTGGGCTGTTTGCGGTCGGCGCCGGCAACTGTCCGCCGTTCCCCGACGTCGACATTTATCTTGATCAACACGTCAAGCATTGCTCGGAGCTGTTCGGCGGCGCGCTCGACTACGTTGTGAACTCGCCCGACATCCATTCAGTGATCCTGTCGAGCTATGCCATTTCGACGATCGCGGGCGGTCTCGATTACGGTGAGGGGGACACCATCCAGCGGCCGGGCGGGTCTGATGACGGTGGGCCGGAGAGATGGGAGCACCCTGAGCGTCTACCTCGCTGGTCTCGAACACACCTTGACCCGGCTCACTGCGGCAGGTAAGCGCGTGGTGTTCGTGCTGGACACGCCGGAGCTGGATTTCGATCCCAGCACCTGCGTACGCCGTCCTGTGCAATTTTCGCTGCGCTCGCCCTGCGTTGTCCCACGCGCGAAAGTGGAGCGGCGGCTGACGCGCGCGGAAACGCGCATCCTCGCGGTGCTGGCGAGATATCCCGATGTGAAGGTGTTCAATCCGCTTCCGTTCCTGTGCGATGCGCAGAATTGCTACGCGCGGCGCGGCGGCGAGTTCATGTACGCGGACCGGGATCACCTGACGCCTGACGGGTCACGCTACATCGGCAAGTGGCTCGCACGCGACATCGAGGATGCGGGCGGGACCTGAGCCAGTCAGATCGCGTCCTGTTTGATGGGCACGCTGTGCGCCGGGACTTCGTTGGTGACCATGACCGGCTGCTTCAATACCGGATGCCTCGTTCCACGCAAAGGCACCTTCAGCAGCCGGTGCAACAGCTGGCGTGCCCCTGTGTGCAGCGGCCGGTCGGCGAACCAGTAGAGCATGCCGCCCACTGCGGTCGCCACGACAATGATGATCGCCACCCCGATGGGCGACGTGACGTCAAAACCGTGGATAGCCTTTGGCAACAGTTTGCGCGCGGCTTCGACGCAGTAGGGATGGCTCAGGTAGACGGCATAGCTGGCATTGCCAACGAATATCGCGCCACGGGTCAGCGGGTCGGAACCGATCATCGATTCGAGACTCAGGCTGCCGAAGACCATCAGGAACGCCGGAATGCCGAAATACAGCAGCGGGCTATCGGCCATCTGGTGCCAGTCCACAAACGCCATCCAGGCGTAGCATCCCGCCACCATGCAGCCGGCGAGGAGCGGATTGATCCGGATCCCGCGCTTCCAGAGCCACCAGGCCGTGAAGCCGAGCGGGAACTCGAAGACGCGCTCGTGGGAGTAGAACGTGGCAAGCGCGCCGTGCGAGCCGGATGCCCTGACTGCGCAAACGATCGCGAAAATCAACGCCGATGCAAATAGCAGTCGATGGCGGCGCATCAGTATTAACGACACCGCCGCGACTGCGTAAAACATCATTTCGTAGTTCAGCGTCCAGCCGACGAACAACATCGGGAAGATTTCGCCGCTTTCCTTGCGGTAGGGAATGAAAAGCAGCGACTTGAGCAGGTTCCCGAGGTTGGCCGTGGTCGAATTGAATAGCGACGGGGCGATCAGGGTAGCGGCGAACACACTGAATGTCAGCAGCCAGTAGAGCGGCACGATCCGGGCAATGCGGTCGGCGAGGAAGAGCCTTGCAGTGATGCCGGGACTATCCAGCACGAGTGCGATCACAAACCCGCTTAACACGAAGAAAATGTCCACACCGAATCCGCCGAATGTGTGTCCGGTCGGCGCAAGGGTGTGGAAAAAAATCACCGTCGTGGCCGCGATGGCGCGCAGCACAGTGAGGGAGTTGAGCTTGTTTGTCATGGGCTGCTCATTGACTGCTTTGTGCCCATCGACGCGTGTAGTTGCGCATCGACGCGACCAGTTCGAGCACACGCGCATAGGCCCGCGGTTCGGTGCGCGCGCTCCACACGAGTGCAACGGCTGTCGTACCGAGCCATACCGCGATAGCTGGCCACGTGAGCGGAGCGAAGACGAGTGTGCCGATATACGCGACTGCGACGATCAGTGCCGGCACGGCCAGCATGCGCGTTGGCCGGGCATCCAGGCGCGCGGCATGGAGCAGCAGCACGCCATCGAGCAGGCAGCGCGCGCTCCACGCGAGCGCGGCGCCCAGCACGCCGAAGTGTTGCAGCATCCACCACAGCAGGGCAAAGAACGGCAACATTTCGTATGCCTGAAAGCGCGCGACGATGCCGGGCTTGCCGGTTGCCTGCAGGTGGCAGGCGGCGAGCGATGCAATCGAGGTCAGCCAGATGCCGACGAGAATCGTCTCACCCACCGATGCGGCACGTGCGGCGAAGTCCTGGCCCACCCACAGCGAGAGAAACGGATGCATCAGGAATATGCCGAACACCGTCATCGGCGTGAGTGCGGCGGCGAGGCCGCGTATCGAGCTGGAGGAGAGCGCCTCGGCGCTCGCAGCGTCGAGCGCCGAGAGACGCGGAAATAGCGTCCGGGCGATCACGGAGGGAAAGATTCGGACGCGTCCGGCGAGATTGAACGGTACCTGATAGTAGGTGACCGCCTGCGGTCCGAGCGCGTGGCCGATCATGAGCCGGTCTGCCGTCTCCAGCAGAGGCTGTGCGAGGCTGGTCACGCTGATCCAGGCGCCGTAGGAGAAGAGTTTGCCGACCAGGTCGCGGCGCGGGCCGGCGGCGAAGCGCAGCGGAAAGACACGCCACACTGCGAACGCGGTCACCAGCAGCGCCGCTATCCCGGCCACAAGCGTGCCGTACACCAGATACCGCAGGTTCGGGCCGAAGAGAAGCGCCGCCCCGAGCGGCACCAGTTGGTACATCAGGGTGACTGGAAGCGTGACGACGTTGAGCGTGCCAAAACGCTCGCGCCCCATTAGTGCGCCGTTGAAAACGGAAATGAGGTTCGAGAGCGGCACGAGACAGGCCACGCACGGAAGCGCGGGCAACAACTCGTTACGCAGGTCCGGACCCATGTCGAAATACGAGAGCAGAACGTGCATGAGCCCATATAGCGCGACGCCGCCCGCGAGACCCAGTGCGGTGTTGAGGATCAACGCGGTCCACAGGACGGCCTCGCGTTCGCGGTGCGGCTCTTCGCCGAGTTGCGCGATACGGTTGGACGTCGCGGATGACAGCCCCAGATCGAGAAAGCCAAAATAGCCTTGCACCATCCAGACGATGGCGAGCACACCGTAGCGCGCCGCTCCGATGTAGTGCAGATAAATTGGCGTCGTCACGAGCGCAACGAACATCGGCAAGATTCCGCCGATGAAATTGAGCGTGGCGCTGCGTTTGAGGCTGGGTCTAGCTGTCATGTGGTACTCCATTGCGCGACTTGCACATTCTGGCCGAGGCAGGCCAGAGCGTTTGTGTGTCGGCGCACGGTGGGGTGGGCTTTACATTATTAAAATTCGCTTGCACCGCGAGACGAGGCGGGGCGGTTGCGTGCGTTTGTGTGCCGCAATTGCGTGCTGCAGTTGCGTGCGGTAGGCAGCAGTGCCGGGTTTTGTGCACCGATAACCTGTCTTTTGGAGAAACAGCATCGTCCTGCGTGATGTCGTCACATCGGTCGTCCGCAACATCGTGCGCACTATTGCGAAGAACATTCACGCGTGAGCGTACGGGAAGGCTATGAAAACGATCGCATCGAAAACGATAGCGTTCAACGGCAAGTTCTTCGGAGCAGCGCCGACGGGCGTGCACAGGGTTGCGGAGCAACTGGTCGCCGCGACGGATGCCCTGATTGCCGGGCAGGCCGGTAACGGCATGACCTACGCCGTCGTAGTCAGAGACAAGGTCGAGATTCCGCCTTACCGCAATATTTCATGCGTTCGCGAGAGTCATTGGGTTCGCAAGATCCACAGGATCGCGTGGGAACAAGGCTATCTTCCTCTCGCTCGCAGAAAGGACCTTATTCTCAATCTCTGCAATCTTGGGCCGATGCTTCATCGCAATTCAGCGACGATGATTCACGACGCTCAGGTGTATTCCGCGCCCGAGTCCTATTCCCGGGGCTTTCGGCTGTGGTACAAGTTTCTGTTTTTTTTCATCGGCAGGCGGCACAAGATCATTTTTACCGTATCGGAGTTTTCCAAACAGGAACTCGTTCGGTATGGCGTTGCCAGTGCCGACAAGATCGTCGTCGTTCACAACGGCTGCGACCATGTTTTGCAGGTTATTCCCGACGAGGGGCAGATTGCGGCATTGGGCCTTAAGCCGCGACGCTATGTGCTTGCGCTCGCGAATACCCAGAAGCACAAAAACATCGGTGTCCTGCTCAAGGCTTTCGCCCATGCCGACCTGAGGGATGTGAAGCTGGTGCTGTTCGGTGGCGCCACGCAGGCTGATTTCGAAAATCTGGGGCACGTCGTGCCTCCCAATGTGCGATTCGCCGGCCGCATCACCGATCCGGAACTCGTTGGTTTGATGATCAATGCCGGTGCGCTTGCTTTCCCTTCGCTAACGGAAGGGTTTGGTTTGCCGCCGCTGGAGGCGATGGCGCTGGGCTGTCCGGTTGTGGCCGCGCCATTCGGCGCGCTTCCGGAGGTGTGCGGCGAGGCTGCGCTGTTTGCGGACCCTTTCAGCGAGGACGCATGGCGTCTGAATATTCTGAAGGCGCTCGACAACGAAGCAGTGCGGCACTATCTGATATCCGCCGGACACGTGCAGGCTGACGGCTTCACCTGGAAACGGGCGGCGCGCAATCTGTGCGACTCCTTGAAAGCTGCGAACCGCTAACCTGCTTGATGAAAGGAATATTTGGGGCAAACAATGTCTATTGATGTTGATTTCTCGCTGGCACTGAATGACCGTACCGGTAAGCTTTTCTTGGGCAGGGATATTATTTCGTCGCTCGGCAACCGGATCGCCAAGGTCCGCTACGGGCGATTCCATGGATTTCCGCCCAATAATTTCATGCGCCGTGTCGTGGGTCGGCTGACCCACAAGGAAACCATCGCGAGGGTGTATAGGCCCCGGCTGGCTTCGTTCATGCCGGTCATTCGTACTCCTCATCCTACCTTGCATCTCGACCCGCTCAGCGTCGTGCGTCACCGGTTGGAGGCGAGGGATATCGTGCTTTGTCATGACGTCGGTCCGATCACGCATCCGCAATACTTTGCACCGGGCGTGAATGATCTGTACAGCCAGGCATATGAGCAGATTCGCCGCACGAAGCCGCACATGGTGTTTGTCAGCAAGACGTCCCAGCAGGAGTTTCATCGGCTCTACGGTAACGACTTCGCCTCGTCGAATGTCATCTACATTCCGACCCGATTGGGGGTGACGGAAGGAGAAGGGCGTCCGCTGGCTGGACTTGAATCGCCCTTTGTCCTGACCGTAGGAAGTATCGGCGACCGTAAAAACCAGGCCCGTTGTATCGAGGCCTTCGCGGCGAGCGGGCTGGCGGAGAAAGGGTGGCGGTATGTGATAGTCGGCGGGCGCGAACCCGGTGCCGACACCGCTATCCAGCTGGCGAAGCAAACCCCCGGGGTTGTGATGCCGGGCTATACGACTGATGATGAGCTTCGTTGGCTCTACCGCAACGCATCCGGTTTTGTATTGATGAGTCTGCTGGAAGGATTCGGGATGCCGGTTGTCGAAGCAACCGAGCATGATTTGCCGTGCCTCGTTTCCAGCTCCAGTATTTTGACGGAAATCGGCGGGGAAGCGATGCTGGACGCCGATCCGCTCGATCCTGAATCGATCGCATCGGGTATGCGGTTGCTAGCCGACATGCCGGATGAGGAACGTGCCCGGCGCATTTCCCAGGCCCGCTCGCACATCCTGAATTTTGCCCGCGAACCGATTCTCGCGAGGTGGAGAGAACTGGTCGAGAGGATTGTCGGATAAGCAAATTCCGACTTTGATGCGAGATTAGCGGACCCGCTCCAGATTGCGGACGATACGCCTGCGCACAGGAACGACAACCTTCATCACCGACGACTTCGCATTGTCGGTGCCGGGGTTCGTACCGGGCGGCTGGGGATTCACACCGAGTTTGCGCAGGAAGTGATTGGCGGCAAAGATCCGGCCACGGGCGCGGCTCGCGTCGGTCTCGTAGACGAACGCATAGGACACGCTGCGTTCCGCGCCGGTTTGAACCCAGTGGGGAGCGTCCTGCGGCTGATGAAAGCCACTACCGGGTTCAAGGTCGAAGACGTGTTCGAGGGTCTTGTCGCGTGTGGCGAGATCCACCTGGCCGATCTCGATTTTGCCCTGCACGTAGAAATCCTCGAGCTCATCTTCCCGCACGGCACTCGGACGATAGACGTGGTAGTGCTTGTCGCCCTCGATCTGAAAGAAGTGATTGATTTCCGGATCGAAATGGAACGGTGTGGTTGACGAGGCCGAGCTGATGAAGATGGCCGATTCGAGCCGTACAACTTTTTCGCCGTTGAGACCACCGCGCAGTTCGGCCACTCTGGCGAATAGCTTGTCCAACAGTTCCCGAAAGCCGGCGTCATAATTTTCAGGGCGCTTCAAGAGCATACGCGTCGGCCCCGTGGCAAGCTGGGCAAGCGCCTCATCCGGCTTCGACGTCTTTGCTTTCACATCGAAGAATCGGGTCCCTGGCGTGGGGGCCGAATTGGAAACGTAATAATCCGCAGGTTTCTCGCCATACTTCTTCGCCAACTCCGTCAATGCCTCCGGCTGGAACATCGGCAGCTGGTGCAGATAGTGGTTGAAACTGAACGGCGTGTTGTTGAACGCGGTCTTGTAGACAGCGGGATCAACGGTCAGTAGCGCATCGGCAGAAGGTAGCATTGTTGTAAATTCAGACTAGGTGAAACAACTTCTCAAGCGCGGCCGGACGCGATGCCCGTTCGTCCATCTCCGCGCTCTACGGCATTAGCCGCCTCTGCGCAAAGCCGACCTGGCAGCTTCGCGGACGGCCTTCGCTGTCCCAAACGCCATAGCCTTGGCGCGATCCCGCACCGGGCTTTGTCCGGGTGGAGTGGGATTGATTCCAAGCTTCCTGAGGTGATGGTTGGCCCGATAGATATCCGCTCGCACGGAGTCGATAAACTGGAAGTTCACGCTCAAAGTCACTGAGACATTGTCGGCGTTCTTCAACCAATGCGGGCAGTTGACAGGAACGTGAACGCCGTTTCCGGGAGCCAGTTTGTACAACCGCGCCCGGTCCTGCAGTTCGGGTCTATAGTTTGGCGCGTTGTTGTCCACCGCCCAGAATTCCTCGATTTCCTCCTCCGGAAGAATCTGCCGGTCTTCCCGATCGAAGACGTACAAATCCTTTTCCCCTTGGAGCTGAAGAATGAAATTGCATTCACGATCGATGTGATAGGCCGTCACCCGCTTCGGGGACGTCACGAAGATGATGATGTCCTCCCTGCTGATCTGGGATTCGATGTGGCCACCAACCAGATCCTTGATCTCTGTGATCGCATGTCTGTACAGCTCGGTGTAGAGCGGATCTCGTTGCGCGCTTCTGAAAATGAACCAGGCGTCCGAATCTTCGAGCTGTTGTAACGCGTTCAACGGTGAGAACGCGCGATTCGTATCTCGCCATTTCTGCCCGGGAGCGACGTCGCCCATGTCGTAGTAGAGATCAAATGGGCGCGTTTTCAGGGTTCGCTCCGCCAGATCCATCAATTGAGGGAGTTGAAAGAGTGGATGGCTCGCCAGATGGTGGGCGACCTCGAAACTCTTCCGCTCGAAATTCTCTCGAAACGCCGAAGAATCCGAGTCGATCCACTTGTCAGGCAATGTCGCCTCAAGAACCGGGGGAACCGTGGACATATCCATGCGATCGCTCCTTGCAGTCTGATCGGGAAGTCGTCTCGTCCAGCCGCTCGTTCGGCGGCATTGACATTAAAATTCGTATCTATAAACCGGTCACTAAAAACTTTGTAGCTACAGAACCGTGTCTGAAGTTAAGGGCACAGAAATTGCCGTTTTTCGATCACCCGAATGGAGACTTCAATGATTCCAGGGTTGTCGAATAAACCACTCCGATGCAATGTATGAATAAATCGGAACACAGGAAGATTAAATTGTTTTGAATTATTCCTGTGGGTCAAAAACCATTGCTCGTAGCCTACTATCCTGCCTGTCGGTCAAATGTGCGTTGACGAACACCTATATCTATTTTGACGTTTACCCCGAATTGGCCCGAGCTCGATCCGGCGCTGGCGCGGGGCGCCGGATCGGCGCAATTGCGCCTACACGTGTTCGAGCCATAGGCCCGAATACGCTCTGACGGTGATCGCCACGCGATGTGCCAGCACACGACGGCTCGCCCAGTCGACCACTGCTGTCAGATAGACAAAGCCGCGCGCCATCGGCACGTACGTCGTGTCGAGTGCCCAAACCTGATTGCTGCGATCGATCGTCCGGTGGCGCAGCAGGTGTGGCCAGATCTTGTGAGCCGCATGCCTTCGACTCGTATTCGGTTTGCGATACAGCGCCTCGATGCCCATGCGCCTCATCAGCGTGCCCACATGCTTGCGCCCGACCACAAGGCCCTCTCGCCGGAGCAAGCGCACCAGCATGCGGGCACCGGCAAACGGATGCTCCAGATGCAGCTCGTCAATACGGCGCATCAGCGCCAGCTCGGTTTCGCTCATTCCTCGCGGCACGTAGTACACGCTCGAGCGGCTTATCCCCACCAGGCTCGCCTGTCTCGCCACCGGCAGTCTATGGTCGTGTCAATCATCGCTTTCTGCTCAGCAAACCCGCTTTGCCGAGCGCGCCGGATAAGACATGATGGCCTTCGGAGAAACGCGGCGTAGGCGTTCGTCCGATAATCGGACGACCTTCACTGAACGGCGGAGACAGTCATGGACAAGGTCAAGTTTTATGTCGGGCTCGACGTGCACAAGGATTCGATTGCTATCGCATCGGCCGCGGCCTATTCACGGGACGATCCTCACTTCGTCGGCACGACCCGCTATAGCGTCATTTCGCTAACCAAAGCGCTTTCGAGACTTGGCGCACCATCGGAGCTCAGTATTTGCCATGAGGCAGGCCCCTGCGGCTATGGACTAGTGCGTGCACTGCGCGAGCAGGGGTATCACTGTGAAGTGGTTGCTCCATCGCGTGTCGCCCGCCGGCCGGCCGACAGAATCAAGACGGACCGCCGCGACGCGCTACTACTGGCGAGACTGCATCGGGCGGGCGAACTTGTGCCAGTGGCGGTTCCCGAGCCGCAGGATGAAGCGATCCGAGACCTGGTTCGCGCCCGCGAGGATGCTGTGAACGACCAGCGCAGAGTGCGTCAGAGGCTCAAATCCTTCCTGCTTCGCCATGGTCATGCCTATACCGGCACGCGCTGGGGTCCGAAGCATGAGCTCTTTCTCTCCAGGATCAAGTTCGAGGATTCCGCCCAGCATATCGTCTTTACCGAGTACCGGATGGCGGTGCGGTTTGCCACCGAACTCGTCGAGCGCCTCACGCAGTCACTGCGCGCCCATACCGAAACCTGGCGGTGGTTGCCGATGGTCAAAGGTTTGATGACCCTGCGTAGTATCGACTTCATCTCTGCGCTTACCATCGTCGCTGAGCTGGGCGACCTGCGCCGCTTTCCACATCCACGCGAATTCATGGGCTACCTGGGACTTGTGCCGTCAGAACATTCCAGCGGAAACTCGAAGCAAAGAGGCAGGCTGACCAAGACAGGCAACACGCACGTGCGAAGGATACTTATTGAGGCGGCCTGGAATTACCGGTTGCCGGCGAGAATCGTTGAATCGCTCCAGCCTCGGCTGGAAGGGCAACCTCGGCACATCATCGACATCGCCTGGAAAGCGCAGCTTCGGCTCTGCCAAAGATTCCGCCGCCTTCGGGCACGAGGTCTACATCAGAACAAGACGTGTGCTGCAATTGCTCGTGAACTATGCGGATTCATCTGGGACATCGGAACGCGACTGCAGCCAGCCTGAACATTTCAGCAATTTAATGTCCACGTCATTTCAGTAAGGAGCTGCTATCGCTAGACCTCTATCTTCTACCTGATCGGTAACGCGGCATCGGGCACGATGTGGGGAATCCTCGAGATTTTTTTGTGAGCACGCGACTGCGTGATCTCCGTGGTTAAGAGCGAGGTAGCCCCGTGACGGAAAGATGAAATGCGGTAAACAGCCCGCGGATATGAGCTTGATCCATCGTCGATAAACAGCCCGTCTGCCGCGTTACCAATCAGGTCGGATACGTTGACATTCGAGATCGCAGCAGCGAGGACGGTGCTCGTCCTGCTTGCAAAAACAGGCCATATGAGGGTAAAACAGTTGATAGAATCGATCGGCGAAGCTTGGACCAATAAGGCCATCGCGGAGGAAGCTTCCCCTGGAATCGACACGGACACGTCCCTTTCCCTAGGTTCCTAACAGCGACGAGGCATCCGCATGATCTCTGGAGCGCCTTCTTCTTGGGCTCTTGCCGCTTCCAGTCTTGTCGCGCTCGTGGTCGCGGCGGTGATTGGCGTCAGCTGGTATGCAGGGCTTGCCGACCCGAAGGAAATGATCCGTGCCGCCATATTCCTCGACACAGACAGGCCTCGGTTGGAGGGGCCCTATGCCGTCGGCTTCGCCAGTATTGATGTGAAAACGGGGAGCGATGGCCCTTCGCTTCCGGTCGATATCTGGTACCCCGCGCAGGCGCCCGGCGATGGCATTGGGCGCTCAATTCTGCAGTGGATCGCAGCAATCGGACATCCTACCTCGCCGCCGTTCACGCCAAATGGAAAGCTGTCCGAGGCCCGTGCTAAATATCCCCTCATCATTTACTTTCCATCATGGTTCAATGTTCGCCAACAGAGCACATTTACGCCCGCAAACCTGGCGAGCCATGGTTTCGTCGTCGCTACGGTGGACGACATCGTGCACGCCCCTCGTCTTCCCGGACGAGAGGGCCAAGCTCAGGCATCGGAGATCCCCAGCGATTCGATGGAAAGCTTCGAGGCTTATCGCCCCGTCGCAGCCCTCCGGGCTGAACTAGCGGCGAAATCGGGCTCTGCCATCATCGACGCATTTCAGAATATTCCGGTGTTTGGACAACGTGTGGATATGGCGAAGGTCGGCGCCGTCGGATTCTCGTTCGGAGGCGCGACGGCAGCGCAGATGAGTAGCGACGATCGACGCATCAGGGCCGTCGTGAATTTTGACGGCTCCTTGTATGGCCGCCCTGAACGCGGCAATGTCGAGGTGCCTTACATGATGTTCTTTAGTGGTTGGACCTATCCGACTTGCGAGGAACTCATGCATAGTGACTTCGCCACGCGGATCAACTCGGTGCTGACGGTCGAGGCAGTTGCGCACCAGGTTCGCCAGGCCACGCTCCCGAACAACTGGACCTTCACGGTAAAGGGTACGGTACATGACGATTTCGCAGACAAGCTCGCGAAGCCCTCATGGAGGGCCGCATTCGACAAATCTGCAATCAACAGGGCGAAGACCTGGTCCGAGATCAATCGCTACGTTGTTGCATTCTTCACCCGCTTTTTGCTAGGCGAGGATCAGCCTTTGTTGACGGAGCCAGCTCCGTTCGCGGAAATACGGCCCTTCATGGAGAACCAAGCGCCTCCACAAGACCCGGCATCGGCCACTGGTTCCACAAAATCCCGCTGTCCTTAGATCACAACGCATTTTTGCGCGTCTGGTCGACTAGAGTTGATCTATTCGACGCCGACTCCGGCCATGGCTTTGCCACGCCGATATATTGAGGCGACATCCTCTGCTCGTTCGAAACCAACGAAACGCGACAATGCCTTAAGATATGATGGACTTAAGGGCAGGAAGCGTCCGAACATTTGGTCGAGTTGTGCGAGGAGGGTCCGGAACGCCATGATATCGTATCGATACAACAGCCGCATGTATGACGAGAGGCGTTGCTTGAGCATTTCCTGATCGTCCTCCGAAAGCACGTCTAAAGAATGCCGATGTCCCTCGGTGATCCTGAAGAAGTTCTCCATGTATTGTTCTGTGAGGTGTATGGCGTTGTAGCGCGCTCCTCGGAGCCCAAGACGGCGGTGTCGTTGCTGTCTCCACGCGAAGAGCGGGTCTGCGCTCTCGACCGTCAAAACCTTTGCGCCTTTTCTCGCGAGCTTTAGTAGAAAGTCCTGGTCCTCATCTACCTTGAGATTCTCGTCGAAGCCGGCCACATCCGCGATCCATCGTCTTCTGAATACGCTCTGACCTAAATGTATTAGAGGTCCCTTGGCGAGAATTTCCAATTCGCTCGGCTGTGAAGAAAACGCTGAGCACTCGGCGAGGCGGACCCTTCGCGCAGCATCGAGTTCGACGACGACCTCTTCCCATCGCGACATCACATAGGCGACACTCGGATCAGCAGTCCGGCAGGCGATCGACTGAAGCTGCAGTTTTGTAGGAGCCAGGAAATCGTCGGCATCCAGAAACTGAATCCAATCTGCTGTCGTCGATTGCCATCCCAGGTTTCGGGCAGCACTAACCCCCTTGTTGGGCTGCGTGAGAATCGTCCACCGATGGCGGCAACCCTTGAGGTGTTCCCGAGCCTTCGAGACGGTATCGTCCGATGAGCCGTCGTCGACGATCAGGATTTCAACCTCGTCATGCGTCTGTGACGTTACAGTTTGCAACGTAGTGTCGACATACGCAGAGGCGTTGTAGCAAGGAATGACGATGGCGATTTGCAACGATGCCCCCCACTGATGGATAACTTACGATTTCATCGCGTCAAGATTTGCTCGAGAGTGCGAAGTGTCAGTTCGCGGTCCTCAAAAGTAACGATCCACCGGCAGAGCCGGTGGCTTTCGATGGCTGGCCCCTCAGAGGGGCCTGTTCGTTCGGAAGCTGCGCCTGTATCCCAGCATCCATCTGAAAACCGCGGCTCCGGAGCGAGTGCGCTCGATTCCTTCTATCAATTGGCGGCTATGACCGATCGTACCGAGTACCCTGAAAACCTTCCCGGTCCTGACGATTTGAATATCGCGCAACCTGATTTTCGCTTTCATTGATAGGCTCCAACGCCGATATGTGCTCGCCGCTCGTAACCAGACGTCTTCCGTGCGCGAAAGTCACCGCGACACACGACCAGATTCGACAAGCCAAGCCAAGTGTTGCCGATCTTCGCCCTGGCGAATGTTCGGCGTCGCTCATGCCACGCTACTTCGATAAGGATGCCGGCATTGCCAGGGCCGATCGCGCGCTTGCAGCGAAGCTGGGTTGCAGAAAGCCGATGACCTCGGCATCCGTGATCGGTTTGAGATGCAATCCGAATGCGGCATTCAGGGAAGTGACAAGGTGCTGTGCCCAAAGGGTATTCCAGACCACGCCGCAGTGACCGTCGGCAACGACAGCGTTGTGCGGATCGTCGCCGGATGCATTGGTGATTGCCCAGCCAGGCGACAGATGCACGGTCTTGTACAGCGGACGACCCTGGTCGTCGCGGGTGCCCCACAGGCTCCTGAACCAGGCGCGATCGTCGAGAAAGTAGACATGGCGATCCGCCGCGGCCAGTTTGCGCAAGCCATTGTCAAAGAGATCGAGGCCGGCGTCGATATTGGCCATCTCCCTGGCCGATTGCCAATTGTCGAACTTATCCGACGAATCCGCATTGCTCAGCACCCCCACCAGTACGACATAGGTATCCGGGTGATGCCTCCGGATCAGCGTGACCGCTTGGCCGATCGCGTCAATACAGACGTTGATCACCGCCGTGGGACGCGCTGCAGCCCGATCACGGGACAACGCGTCAAGGACGTCGTGCGCGCCGACATCGTTGATGCCGATCCGGATCAGCACGATGCCGCCGCGCCAGGCTTGTGGCTCGGTGTCCATCAGGTCGACGAGACGGGTCGTCTCGCGCAACGGATGGCTCATCAATTGATTGCAGGTAGCGCCGCTGACGGCAAAATTGTAGCGGTAGTCGTCCTTGCGAGGCGCCCGGGCGAGAGCACCGAAAGCCTCGTCGAAATAGGCGCGATACTTGCCGGTTCCCCAGGTCCCCCAGTCGCCGAGGTCGATCTGGTTGCCCCGCAGCCGGGCGAGGACTTCGGTCCACTGCCAGGTGGTCGCACGCCAGGGGCCGCCTCGCATGCTCGGGTCCCCCAACATCAGCCTGTCATGGTAGGACTGGCTATCGGAATCCCCGAGCACTGCAAGTCGTATCCTGTCAGACGGCATCGGCAAGCCGGCAGCGAGGGCGGTAGGCGGGCGGCGGAACAGGTAAGGCATGCCCAGCGTGACAAAGATCAGGCCGGCCACGGTCAGTGCACCCAGAAACGCGGCCAATAGCACTCTACGCAAACGGGACATAACCCAGCCACCTTATCGAGTCAGGTCCCGTTCTGGCGCAAAGGACTATTTTTGAAGCCATCTCTGATCTAGGCCTCGGCGCGGCTCAGCAATGCTGCCGGGGCGTCCTGCTCACCAGCACTGGCTGCAACCCTGTTAGCCCCGATTCCGCTCAGGCGTTCGCGCAATTGCTTGCCGATAACAGCAGAGCCGGCGGGGCGGAAGATCTGGTCGTGCATGCCCGGCACCTCGGTGACGACCAGCTTGTTCCCTACTACCGGTTGCCATCCCAGGTCCCATGCGAACAGACGTCCTTTGAGTACCTGGCCACTTCGGAATATCTGAACGTCGCCGTCATAGGGTGTCGGACGGTAGCGGGCCTGCTGAGCCAGCAAATATTCGATGTACCAGCGATTCTCAGAAACCATATGCTCCGAAGCATTACCCTTGATGAGGCCGAGCTTGAGAGCAAGGTCCGCGATGCCGAGCCAGCGCACGATCCGATACTGCTTGAGGAAGGTGACCATGGAGGTCTCGCCGCGCATGGCCTTGCGGAAGTCGCGCGGGATGTTGTCCGCACGCACCTGCATCTTGCGCAACTTCTGATCGTACCAGGGCATCGACTCGCGATAACCGGGGCACCAGGAATCGTTGAGGATGACGAGCTCCACCGTTTCGCCCTCGCGCCGCAGCTGATGGGCCGCTTCCAGCGATAGCGAACCCAGCACGCAATGCCCCATGAGGATGTAGGGGCCGTTGGGCCGGGCCAGTCTGATCAGGCGTACGGCGTCCGCGGCGATATCCTGGAAAGCCCGCTGCGGGAACTCGCGCGGCGGCCCTTCGGGCACCATAGGAATGTCGATGATGGGTCGGTCGGCGCCGATCTGCCTGGCGAGCTCGTAGAACACTGCCGTGTTGTTGAGCACGACGATGGGCGTGCCCGGCGCGTTCTCGTTGAAGCGCACGATGTTGTGCGCTTTCGCTTCCATCTCGGCCTGACTCATGAAACCGCTGGCGCCGACGCCCGCCGTGAGTTTCACTGTCTGTTTCTTGGGTGTGGGTGCCGGCGACCGTTGCGTCACGATTTCAACGGTTTCCAGCACCTCACGCCACTTTGTCAGATGCCGGTCGATCGTCTCGACGTCGTAGAGGTCCGTGTCGCCTTCACAGGAGATGCGCCAGCCGTCCGGGCGACGCACCATAAAGAAGTTGAGATCATAGAGTGCGCCCGCGTTGAACGAGGGCGAGGTCGTCGCGGCGAAGTCCTGCCGGCGAACCTCGTCGCCCCCGCCGACGAAACTTTGCTGCAGGGCGAAGTTGACCGAGCAGAGCGGCGGGCGATCTACGCCGGAAACCTCGCCTGCCATCTCCATCATTTCTTCGAACGGCAAGTGCAGATGTTCGATGGCGTCGCTGAGCTTGGCGCCGCACTGCGCGGTAACGGAGGCAACGGTGCTGCCTTCAGGAACGTCGAGGCGAAGGATCACCGTGTTGATAAGCGGTCCGACTACGCCCTCGAGTTCCTGTTGATCCCGCACTGACATCTGCGTGCTGATTGCCACCCTGGTCTGGCCGGCCGCCGTTTGCAGCGCCATCGCGAGGCCTGCAGCCGCCACGCTGAACAAGGTCACGCCCTGGGCCTTGGCAGCCGCTATCAGGCGATCGCTCAGCGTACCGGGCAAAAGAGCTGAGCGAATGACGCCCTGGAAGCGCCGCTCCTGCGGCCAGGGACGATCTCCGGGAACGTCGAAGCGGCCGAAATCCTGAAGCTCCTGGCGCCAATGGGTGCGAGCGCGATCGAGCCCACCGCTGGTCAGGAACGCTTCCTTCCACAGCGCGTAGTCGCCATGATGAAGGTCGACATCGGGGAAGTCGGCATCATGGCCGGCATGCAATGCGGCAAGTCCTTCCACTAGCTCGCGCGTGAGGATTGCGAAGGACCAACCGTCCATCACAAGCGAGTGGAACGTCAGCTGCAATTCGCCCTGCGTGTTCGACCTGGGCAACCACACGGCCCGGAAGAAGGAGGGGGCCGACAATGCGAAGGGCGTGCGGGCCTGCTGTCTGCCGACACGCTCGGCTTCGGCAAGGGCAGCCTTCTCCTCGAAACCGGCAAGGTCGACCACTTCGAGCTGGAAGGGCGCGAAGCTCCAGACCTGCTGGTGCAGCCCCGCACCTGTCATCAGGAAGCCGGTGCGCAATATCTCGTGCCGGGCCACCAGTTCGCTGAGCACCCGTTCAATCCTCGCGGTATTCAGCGGCCCGGACAATTGCAGCCGGAAGGCGATATTGAGCGCGGAGGCCTTCGGCGACGCGTTCTGTTCATGCCAGAACCGCACCTGGCAGGCGGTCGCCGGGAACAAGGCGAAGCTGGCTTCGCTCTCGTCGGTCTCGGCGATCCTTAAGGCTATCCCATTCATTGCTCAGATCCCCCCCGCGTTTTTGCGCTTGAAGTTCAGGATCGATGGCCTGTTCACGGCAGGAACCTCCATCGATTCGTTCTCCTGCGTGCCGTCAAGGCTCGCCGCCAATTCGGCGATCGTGACATTCTTCATGAGCTGACGGGCATCCACGCCCAGTCCCCGCTCGTTCATTCGCGCGACGATGCGGAACAGCTGGAGGCTGTCTGCGCCGAGGCTGAAGAACTGCTGGTCGATGCCGACATGCTGTAGACCTAGCACGTCTCCCCAGATCGCCGCGAGGGTGGCCTGGGTCGGCGTCATCGTCGCGGGTTCGATCGCGATGAGTTCGGCCGCCGCTGGTTCCACCGAGGCGGGTTCTACCGGCGTAGAAGCATGCGGAACCACCTTGAGCGCAGCGTGCGGCTGACGCGCAGGTGTCGCCACCATGTCGGCCGTCGGCACGGGCAGGGCTTTGCGATCGAGCTTACCGTTACTGGTCTGTGGCAGCGCGTCGAGCGTCATCCACAGGCTCGGCACCATGTAGGCCGGCAGTTGCGCGGCAACGTGCGCCGCGACCGCCCCCTGGTCGGTCTTGTCCGAGGCCGTCTCGACGATGTAGGCCGTGAGGCGAGGGCTACCGCTGACGGTATGCAACGCGACCGCGGCCGCGGCGACGCCGGGCGCCTTGCGCAGGGCAGCTTCGATATCCTCGATCTCGATGCGGAAGCCGCGCAGCTTGATCTGCTGGTCGCGACGGCCGAGGTGTTGGAGCGAGCCATCGGCAAGCCGTCTTGCAAGGTCGCCGGTGCGGTAGAGCCGGCTCGGCGCAGCGCCCTCGATGGCAACCGGCCTGAAGGCGGCATCGGTGAGATCGGTACGGTTGAAATAGCCCTTTGCGAGGCCTTCACCGCCGATCCACAGTTCGCCGCTGACACCTTCCGGCGCCAGACGCAGGTCGTCTGTCAGCACATGCAGTTGAGTATTGGCGAGCGGAGCGCCGATCACCACCGGCCCATTCGCAACGACGCACGAAGCCGCAGACCAGATCGTGGTTTCGGTCGGGCCATAGAGATTCCACACTTGCGCGCCGGTCGCCAGCAGGTTGTCGGCGAGATCGCGCGGCAGCCCTTCACCGCCGCACAGGATCTTGAAGTTCTCCGGTGCCTTGAAGCCAGCCTCGAGCAGCATGCGCCAGAGCGATGGCGTCGCCTGAAGCGCGGTGGCGGCCTGCTCCTTCA
>Ga0302233_10001236_pt1 | contig 18172 bp, 24 predicted proteins | sample II_Palsa_N3_1_FD_193516 | JGI IMG/M metagenome (GOLD analysis project Ga0302233, IMG submission 193516) | Peat permafrost microbial communities from Stordalen Mire near Abisko, Sweden - II_Palsa_N3_1 | ecosystem: Environmental > Terrestrial > Soil > Palsa > Peat permafrost | place: Sweden... | reverse complement strand
CTTGTCCTTGCTACTCATGCTGCTGTGCTGTGTTGTGCTGTGGCTGCTCGCTCCTTTCGATCAAAAGGGGGGCGCGTGCGTGAAAAAAACTCGGCGTGCGCGTCATGTGATCACCGGTCTTCACCAGTGCGGCCACTTTGGGTAAAGATGGCCGATTCGGCGAGTCCACCGCCGCCGCCGCCGCGGCCGCTTCGGCTGAACCTGGCGCAGCTGCCTCCGCCTCCGGTTGCGCCGCCGAGCAATGTGCCCTCCGCCGTTATGATCGCTGCCGCTACTGCTGCGGCGGCTGCGGCGGCCAGCAAGACTGCTATCCTGTCGCCCTGTATGCGTTTCATGTTTTTGTTTCGTGTGAGTTTTTTTGGGTTGGGCTCACTGCTCGTTTGTGCAGCGTCGTCGGGTCCGCCGCCCACGGGCACGTTGCGAGGAGGAGCACATGCGCCTGTATCTGCGCAGTTGACGAGGTACCTTCCCCCCCCCCCCTTTCCTATTTTTTCTCACCCCCGTCCTGTCGCTTTCCAATAGGAGACCACAGCCCATGTCCAGCAACGCGTCCAACAGGGGGGCATCGCAGATCTCGACCGCGTCCCGCACCGAGGAGCTGATGTCGTCGGTGGTCGTGCGGCACAAGATGATCCCACGGCAGACCCGCCCCAGTTCAGCCATTGTAAGCCCATTAAGCCCATTTCGTCTTTTTTTATTTATTCATTTGCTGAATCAGCTGCTTCAACGGCACCACGTCTACTGCACGGTTCACCACATGGAGCCGGTCGTGGGAGCGCTGTGCGAGCTGTGCAAACTACCGATCACCGAGAGGCCCTATTTCATGTGCCAGCGATGCACGTTTTCGGTGCACACTGGGTGCAACGACAGGCTGGACTTGGTAATAAAAAGCTAGCACTGTAACCGACGTCTCTGAAAGTAGTCCTATGCAGCAACACAAGACGTGTGAAAACTACCAAGAGTTGACCGTGGTCGATGTCGTGGACAACGTCGAGGACTCGCTGAGGGACAAGGTCGCCCGGATCGACATGCTCAACAAGCTCATTGGCGACGAAATCAGCGACATTGCAAAGTGGACAGAGCTGAGCATCAACAACTCAAAGGCACAGACAAAGGAGTCGGTCGACGATGTCGCCATCAAGGACGTCCAACAGGAGATCAAATTGCACGAGCAAAAGGTGAGCCAAAAGTTGTCCACTGATTTGTCTAACCCCTCCACGTCCCCTTTTGGCAGCTCGAAGAGTTTAGGAAAGAATTCGCGGCACTGCACGCCGTTACGTACGCAGAGCCGAGCGAGGTGTCGGACGAGTTTAGGAAATATTTCTCGATCAAGTAAAAAATAAATGTTTCCCTGTTGAAAATCCATGTTGAAAATCAGTTGCTATCCCCGTTATTTGCTCTTTTTTTTTTACTCTTGTCTTTCTACGTGCTTTCTAATAATTGTAACCTCCATAAAGCTTGGGTTGTTTATCCCTCATTAGCTTGCGATAAAGACGATTATTTACTAAACAGCTGAAAAGACCTGAGAGGAAAACCCCTCGATCGCGTGAAGAGCGTCGCAGGCGAGGAGGGCAGCGCGAGAGCCGAGGTCAACGGTCGTGAGTTCGGGATGGGTGGCGTTGATGCGGATAAACTTGGAGGACGGGTTCTGCTTGGCGATGGCCTCGCAGCGGAATCGGACGACCGAGGGAGTATTGAAGCCCGCACCGATTTCCAGGATGACGAGCTTGCGTCCACGCGAGCGTGCAACAAACTCCTGGAACCGTTTGGCGCTCTCCATGTGCGGGGTTTCGATGAACCAGCCGCCGCCGCGCACGTTCATGACGACTTGGCCACCACAGTTGGGGCACATGGGAATCGCATCGGGGTCGGCTATTTCCATCGTCAGAGGGTCGATTTGAGGAAGGGCCCTGTCGATGAACGGCCGCGCCGGCCACACTTGCTCGGTGCAACGGGACAGGCACTGGAACCGGCTGTAGTCGCCCTGGGCAGTATAGATCTTGCCCGTGTCGAAGCCGTTCTGTTCAAACATGCCGTCGGCGTTGGATGTGAGCACAAAGTGGTCCTCGGGGGCCACTTTGCGCACGATTTCAAGGAGCTTGCCTGGAAATAAGAGGATAAATAAACAAAACTTCAACCAACCCAAAAAAAAAAAATCGAATTTGTATGCTTTTTACCGTAGACCGGATGCTTGGGCCAGTTGTAGCGCGACAAGTTGATCTGCGAACACAAGTAGCCCCACCGCAGCGCCTCGGACCAGTCGGTGAACCCGATAAATTCGTACATGCGCCGGAAGCCGCGCCGGTGCATCACAGGGAAGAGTTCTTTGAAGACCTCCTCGCTCTGTTTTTGTTTTGAAATTATATTTTACAGTTCAACTGTGACGACGATACGGTATAGTCAAGACCAGCCGATGCACTGAGGCCCGCAGCGCCTGCGATGAGAATGCACTCGGCCTGGGCGAGCCACTGGCCGGCGGCTGCGATCGAGCGCTCCAACGGATCGATGATAAAGTCCTTGGGCACGAGCGACGGGAAGAGCAGCTGCTTGTAGATCAGGTCGTCCTCCTCCAGAAACACGTTGAAAACAACCAGGTCCAACGCGCCAGGATGCTCCTGGAGCCAGGTCTGCACAGTCTTGATCGCTATCTCGGCCGCTCGCTGCTTGGGGAAGCCAAACAGGCCCGTCGAGACGCAGCAGAACGCCACCGATCGCACGTCCTTGGGCAACGTCAGCGTGCAGTCGAGGCACGACTGGTAGCACGATGCGAGCTGTGCAAACAATTAGTTTTTTTACGCATCAATAAGCACAAGAGTTACTTGGGCGTCCTCATCGGCTGTCGAGATGCGGCCACGACGGCGGCCGTCCATGATCGAAGGACCGACAGTGTGCAGCACATAGCGCGAGGGCAGGTTGTACGCCTTGGTCGCCTTGGCCAGTCCGATCGGCTCCTCGTGGTCCTCTCCGATGCTCTGTTTTATGGCTTGGATAAACAAACATAGAACAAGGGCGACGTAGTACCGTCATGAGCTCGTGGCACTCGGCCCGCAGCTGCGGCCCAGCCGCTGCGTGGATGACGTTATCGATGCACATGTGGTCAGGCTGGAAGCACCCGCGCATGCCCGAGTTTGCGGCGTTGACGATGCAGTCGACCTTGAGCGCGGTAATGTCGCCTCGCCACACAGCCATCTTTCCCGCTGCCGTGGCGGCCTCCGCCTGGGAGGCCCACTGCACCGCGTCCACGACCGTCTTCTGGCTCAGCTCGCGCTGCAGGATCGCGTCAATGTCGGCCAGCACGTCGGCCGGCAGCGGGCCCAGCCACGGCGACCGCTGAGTCAGCAGGCTCCTCAGCACGCGCCGCTGAGCCGCGGGCGTGGCATTGAGCAGCTGTTGCGGCAGCCGGTCGTGCCCCTCGTGCCCCTCGTGCTCGCAGCTCTCATCGTCGTCGTCGTCGTGGCCGCGAGCGGCAGAGGCGTTCTCGCGCCACAGATGCGCCAATGCGACGGACATGGCAAAGATTACGTATATTTCAAGTGTCCTTCCCAGGGGAATGGCGAGCGGCAAAAAAATCGTCGTTCCGGCATCGAGCGTCGTGGGGCTCAAGGCCGAGCTTGCGCGCAAGACGGAGGAGTACGAGCGTGAGAAGACGTCGTCGCTGTCGTCATCGTCATTGGGCGGGGGATCGTCGAGGAGCAAGGGCGGGAGCAAGTGGGCCACAGCCAAGGCGCCTGCCGCGGCCAACAGCGGAGTTGCGGCGAGGGCTGCCAAGGACGAGGCGGCGCACGCACAGGAGCAGCGCAAGCGGACGTGGGAGGGCAGCATCGAGACGCTGGAGAAGGGCGCGCGATTGTACGACAAGCTGCAGCGCGGGGAGCTGGAAATCAGCGAGGACGTGGAGGAGAACTCGCTCGTGGACTTTGCGCGCAAACGGATGGATGCCGGGGCCGGGCCCGCAGGGTGGCTCGAGGCGTCCGAGGCGGAGAAGGCGGTCGAGACGGACGATCCATGGGTCGAGTACGAGGACGAGTTTGGGCGCTCGCGGACGTGTCGGCAGAGCCAAGTCCCTGACGAGATCAAGTAACGCAGTGCGCATAAGTACAGTGTTTTAAATTTTTTTTTTGTGTGCGCTCTCCACTTTAAAAAGAGAGCTGCAGAGGAGGAAGAACGCTGACAAGTCGGCGACGAGTGGATTTGTTCGGGGTGGCAGCGGGGATAGCGGCGACGACGACGACGAGGATGCCCCACCACCGAGGAAGAAGGCGACCCTGGTGGAGCACTATGACGGCGACGAGGAGGTCCGCAATAAAGGTGTGGGGTTCTTCCAGTTTTCCCGGGACGAGGCCGAGCGTGCGCAGCAACTGCGTGACCTGAATGCCCTGCGCGCCCAGACGTTGGCGCAGCAGTCCAAGGCTACAGTTGCCCGCACGACGTCAAAGCTGGCCGCGCGACTGGAGGCGGCCAAGAAGAAACAGCAGATCGCCGCCAACCTCGACTCGTCCAACCCGGCCAAGATGGCAGAGCTCCAGGCCAAGGCCGATTCGTTCCTCGAGAGCATGGAAAAGGAGCTCCAGGAGAAGGCGGCGCAGGAGCAGCAACTATTACTTCAACAGCAGCAGGAGCAGCAACTATTACTTCAACAGCAGCAGCAGCAGCAATTACTACAACAGCAGTTTTACTATGGTGCCCCACCACCTTTCGTTCCTGCACCGCCGCCTTTCGTTCCTCCTCCTCCTCAATATTCTCATCAAATGTATCGGAACTAAAAAAGGGCTCGCTAAATGGGAGTGAAGGGCCGCTCGCTGCTGTGTACGTGGTGCGGGTCCTGGTCGATGCAGCCAGAGTTGGCGCACAGGTCCTTTGTAATGTACGGCGAGGCGAGCGGCACGGCTGCCGGGTCAATGTTCATCTGGCGCATCTTGACGGCAATCTCAAAGAGGTAGTCGTAGCACTCGCACATGGTCTTGGCTTCCTGCCAGGTGTTGCCCCAGACGTAGACGCCGTGTCTTCGCACGAGCACCGCGTACGTGTTTGGGTACTGCTTCATCGCCTTGGGAAAAAAAAAAAAGATTGAATAAACAAGAACGCACAGTTTTTTTTTTCTTTTGTGTGTGTGTGTGTGTGTAACGGGTAGTAGGTACCTCGGCCATGCGGTCCTTCAGGTCGCGTTCCTCAGGCGTGTTCTCGATGATAGGCACGACCAGCTCGTCAAAGTACTTTAGCCAGCTCGTGGGTGACTTGCGGATGCCCTTGATCATCTCCTGGTGCGTGATGCGAAACTCCTTCTGGTTGAGCAGCGTGACCATGACGGCGTTCTGCGAGTGCGTGTGGATAACCGCACCTGGGCAAGAAGCGATTATTTTGTTGTTGTCGGCGGCAGAAGGAAAAAAACGCACCGGCATCGCGTAGGTCGTACGCGTTGAAAAACAGCGGTGTGCACTGGCTCTTCTTCAGTCCGGGCTTGTCGGGGATGACGATGTCCTTGCCCGCCGTGTCGCACAGGAACAGGTCGTCGTCCTTTGTGGCGCGCGATTAGTACCGTTTGCGGAGGGACATACCTGCATGCGCTCCTTCTGGACCCCCGACGGCGCAATGTAGATGCCGTCGCTGTTGCGGATCGAGATGCCGCCGCCCGTGCCCGTGACCCAGCCCAGGTCGTAGAACTGACGGCACAAGGCCGGGATGAGCTTGGTCGGGTGATCCTCCGGGGCCGACATTTATGAAAATATGGACGTTGTGAGATCCGGCCACGCTGGGGTGGTTTTTGTTTAAGCCATTGCTCATTCGCTGCCTTGGGGCTCCACACCCGGGCTGGAAAGTGGTGACAACATGTGTTTTGCAGTAGAGGAGACGCACTCGGGCGGGGAAAAAAAGAGGCATTGAAACTCGTTTCACGTTCGGCCACAGAAGTTTCGATTCTGATTTTGAAACTTGGGTGGGAGGCGGGTGGGCGCAGCAGCTACGTGCGAGGGTGCTGCGGCTTAATTTGCGGACCGTCTTCCTTGCTGCCTCCGTCATTTTGCTTTGTCATTTTGCTTGAAGGTTTTTTTTTAACTTTGTTACTGATCCAGACACACTTCCAGGAAAACAACCAAAATGCCCCCGGCTGTGGAAAACGTACCGTCTCTTTCTGGCTGGCTGGGCTGAGAGCATGCTTAACTGACCATTGATAACTACAGTCGCGGAACGGCTTGATGTCGCGCCAAGAAGTCGTCGAACTGGCAACCCATCACAAGAAGGAGAATGACAAGCTGCTCAAGTCGCTGTCTGAAAAGGCCCAGAGCAACAAGGCGCTTGTCGCAGAGGCCAAGAAGGGCATTGCCGAGATCAATGCAATCCTCGACGACCTGCTGAGGGAGGACGACGACGACGACGAGTCGGTGCCCGCGATTGTCGTCGATGAATCGGCCGAGCCCACTCCCAGGCCCCGCGCGTTTGTCCCTGGCTCGCGTCCTGTCAGCTCTGGGGTGGACATGACCAAGAGCATCCAGGAGATGCACTCGCTCCTTGGTATACTCGGGCATTTTATTCATTGTAATAAATTTTAAATTTTTAAAAAAAAATTCAGAGCTCGAGAAACAGCGCCGCAAGGAGGCCGAGGAGGAGGCCAAGCGCAACATCGAGGAGCAGCTCCTTCAGCGCGAGCGTCTGGACAAGGTACCTTTTTTGACCTCTGTCAATTATTGCGCTTAATAATTTGCCGTGGACACGCAGGAGCGTCAAGCGCAGTACGAGCAGAAATTAAAGGAGCGCGAGGAGGCACGCAAGGCTCTTGAGGAGGTGCGCCAGAAGCAAGAGGAGGAAGAACGCAAAAAGGATGATGCCAACCAGCGCCGTCTGCTGCAGCAGGCCAAGCTGCTCAGCGCCGACGAAAGCAGCAGCCGAAGCAGCACGCTCTCCAAGACCGCGCGCTTTGGTAACGAGGATCCAGCTGTCGCAGAAGCCCGCCGCCGTAAGCGCGCCGAACGTCTGCAGAAGGAGCGTGAACTCGAGGCCGAGCGTCTGCGCCTGCAAGAGCAAAAGGTAAAAATGATTTTTTTTTTGAAAACATGTTTCATCTTTATTTTTATTATTATCAGCATCAAACCGCCCGCGCCAAGGTCGGGAGTGCGCTTGCAAAGGAGGATGGTACGCCGTCCGAAGTCAGCGCCGCCGAAGCTGGCTCCGCCCACGGCCGCGGCCCATCCGGCCAGAGCACCACGAGCACTGGCGCTGACAACCGCGACTGGATCAAGGACATCAACGACCTTGCCGACAACGCGCTCACCATCAAGATGAAGGTCAACTCCAAGGATGGCGCACTGCTTTCGTTCCGGTAAAAATCCGACTAAATAAATAAAAAAAATTTTTTTTAATTTTGTTTTTTCTGTTCTTTAGCGAGAAAATGCTCAAGTTTGCCGCCAGTCAGCAGGCAAACTCTGATGAGCCGATATCGCCCACTGTTGCAGTCGTTTGAATAATAATAATAAAAAAAGACTATTCCCAATCAGTTGAGTGTTTGTAGTTTTAGCCGCCCTCCCCTCAGTTCCTTTGTCCAAAAGCATTTTTCTGTGCGTGTTTGTTTTTCATTACTACGAAGTTTTGCTATCTGGAATACACCGGCAGGTTAAAGATGCTTGCCCCGCTCTGCGATCCCGTTTAGTTGAGGTACTTGTTGAGGAACTCAAAGACACGGCTCCATGCGAGGGCGATGGACGCGTTGTCACGGGGCGGCTGGCCGATCTTAACGCGCGCCTCGTCACTCCACTCGAGGGCGTTGAGGAAGGCATGGCCTTGGCCCTCGTAGCTGGGCCCATCAATACGTAAATAATTTGGGGGGAAAAAAAAAAATTACAAATGGAGACGTACAGGAAGATCTCGTGGGGGACGCCGGACGCCTTGAGGCTGACCTGGAGCTTCTCGACGCTGGCAATGGGGATAAAGTTGTCAACGGCACCGTAGTGGCCCTGGACGGGGCTCTTGACCGTCGACAGATCTGCGAGGGCCGCTGGGGGCATGCCGTAAAAGGGAACGATCTGGTTGCAAGTATTTTTACTACAAGCTTTTTTGGGATGACGCGTACGGCATCGACTCGGTTCTTGCTCAGGGCCGAGATGGCCAGGGCGAGGGCTCCGCCCATGCAGAATCCCATGACAGCGACCTTGCGCTGGGGGTTCTTGGCGCGCAGTTCACCAATGATCGCGTCGAGCTCCTGGACGGCCTGGGGAAAGTTGAGCTCCTCCATGAGGTGCTTGGCCTCGGCGACCTCGAGTGTGACCTTGCCGCGGTACAGATCGGGGATGACAGCCTACCCAAAACGGATTAGGTAAGAAACGATGGCGAGTTTCCCCGTACTTGATAGCCCTTGTCGGCCACGGTCTGGGCCTGGTGCTTGACCTCGTCGTTGACACCCCACCACTCCTGGATGACGATGACAGCGGGCTTCTCGGCATCGCCGATGGTTGTGTATGGCAGGCTGGAGACGTGTGTCAGCACAATGATCACACGAGTTTAGCAAAAACTGAAAGAAACGGTACTTGGACATGATGGTATCTCTGGAATCCGTCTGAGCGAATCGCAGTTGTTGGTACGGCGCGAGTCCGCGTGGCGCACAGGCAGTCACGATCGAGCGGCGGCCGTGTTGTTGTCGTTGTTGTTGTCGTTGTTGTTGCAGCACAAGCACGACAGAGGCAGGTCGGACAGCACCGTGACAGTGTTGGTGCACCGCAGCATGATTCCGCAGCAGACCAAACGCGGCCGTTCGCAATCCAGTCGTCGCCATGGTTTTCAGAGTAGTTTTTTTTTTTGGACAGGGGAGGGCGCGACGGAGTGACGGGCGCGACGGAGTGGCGGGTGAGAGAACAAACAAAAAATAAAAAAGTGGTCAGCACGTTTTTCTTTAAAAGTCTAAGCCGAGTGTCGATGGCAAGGGCGACAACAGTCCAGATTCGCATCTCACATGGGACAACCTCATGCACGTCTTCTTAAGCATCGGAAGCAAAGGGGGCATGTCAAAAGGGGTGTCCAAGAATAATACTGGGGGGCAAACTCATTTAGGCGGCCACATTTTTCGTTGCGCAACCTCATGAGCGCTGTCAAGAAAGGTCGCGCCACTTCCGTCACCACTGCGCCCACAACCGCCGAAACAACGAGCATGCCTTCGACCGCGAGGTGCGTGAACGACCCCCCACCCTATTGGTGTGCTTATTTTATTATATTTCGGCCCCAACAGCAGCCCCGTTGCGCGGAAAGGGACCAAGCAAACGGCCGCAGATGCGGGATTGACGTCGCCCTCGGCCGCGGCAGCACGCGCCAAACGCACACGTGTCGAGGTAACAATGCGCACTCACTCACACGCACGCACACACACACACACGTCTCTTTTCCCTCGTGCCAACCCCTCTGGTTTCCGTTGCATACATGCAGGCAAAGCATGAGCCCGAGGACTGGGACGAGAGCGAGGAGGTGTCGTCGCCCCCGAGCTCCTCTGCCACGACCGCGACCGCGACCGCAGCCGGCAGCGGCACGATGAAGTACCGCAAGTACCGTGAACGTCAGCGCAACAAGGTGCGAACAGCCATTCGCTTACCGAAGAATAACCGGTGCATATGTCCAGTACAACAACATGGAGGTGGAACTGGACGAGCTCCGCCAGGAGTGCGCCGAGCTCCATCGCCGCGAGAGCAAGTTGCTGTACCTGCTGCTGATGTCGGGCAAGCGGGACATTGACACGACTCGTCTTTCCAAGGTGAGCAGTCATGTGCAAACGCAAACACACAAACTGATTCGTCGGAAAAACCGCAGGAGAGGGACGAGATGCAGCTCCGCCTCGCCATGGAGATGCGCTACAGCCGTGCGCTCGCAAAGATCGTGGGCCAGGCGGTGCCGCAGTCGATCCAGCCCGAGGTCGTGCTGCCGTCGGACGACATGGAGAGAATCTCGTCCTCGATGTCACAGGGATCGCAGCCTGCCGTCGCTGCAAACGGGCTGTCACATGCCACCAACCAACAGTCGCCTATGCAATCCGCTGCCGCCAACGCCTCTCAGGTACAATAAAATTTCCTCTTCTTTTTTATATTGATTTTCATTTTAAATAATAAAAAAAATGAACGATCTAGGCAATGCCGCCGCCACCGACAAGAGCGCCGTCGCATCTCATGCCGGGCCCGTCCAACTCGATGCAGTTTATGAACTTTTCGGCGTCGGGGCGCAACAGCATGTACAACTCGAGCCACAACGCCCTGTCGTTCTCGATGCTTGGCGATCAAGGTGCAGGCGATTTCATGTTTCTCGACAAGGTCTTGGCCGAGTCCAATTTTGGTGCGGCCCGCGATCAGTTTCTCGAGAGCCTCATGGCGGATGACAAGCGGAACGGCGGTGCCGCAGCCGGCGCAAGCGGGAACAACAGCACGGGCGTGTTCTCGTTCCGATCCGGCTCCGAGACGGCCAGCCAGACCCGCGACGTCAACGCCATGCTCGCCGACTCGGAGGCCGAGGCCATCGCTGCCATGGCCCTCACCACCGTCGGCGTCCTCAGCCCGACAAAACAGGCCATCAGCAAGTACGTATCAAAAAAAAAAAAATAAAAAAAAAATAGCAGATTGCCTGACTGACACTTTCCTCGTTCTCCCTTCCAGCGACAACGGCAGCAGCGCCAGCAGCACTAGCAGCAGTACTAGCAATAACGGCGGGCTGGTGGCGGCGACTGGGGGCCTTAAATCGGCCGAACCAACGCGATCGTCCGTGACCATCGAGGCACCAACTGGTGAGTTTGTTATCGTTTCCTCGGCCGCGCCCATCCCCTGCACCACCTCGACCAAGGCGGCCACCGTGGACACAGCAGCAATCCCTCCACCGCCGCTCGAGGCCGAGAACGGTTTCTCCAGCCGCTTCAAGGCCAGCAAGGCCAAGCAGCAGCAGCATCCGCTCGGCACCCCAACGCTCTCGGGCCTTATGTGCGCTGAGACCCTTCCCTCCTCCCCCAATCCTCAGAAATAGGACAAAGATTTGTTGTTTTTTTGACAGCGTCGCCATCTTTTTGTGCGGCAAGAGTGATCAAGCCATGCCAAAAATGCCCACTTTGCTTTTTCTGAACGCGCGCGTTTGAGGCACAGGAAACCAGCCCAGCAGAAACTCAGCCAAGCGAAAGCGTGCCGAGTTTTTGAGTTGTTTTCCCATTCACCCTCGACAGCGTCCAAGTCAAAAGCAGCCGGAAGGAGAGGTAAAAAAGGAGATGTCGTTAGCTGACATACTGAGAGGAAGCAAAAAGGCCGACAGAATGGCAGACAACGGAGGAGGTCGTGGTCGTGGTCGCGGTGTCCCCGCTGACGGAGCCCCTGCAGCGGGCCGTGGTCGTGGTGCCCCCGCCGCCGGTGCCGTCGGCCGCGGTCGTGGTGCGGTTGCGCAAGGTAACCTTATTTTTTTTTGATCGGAGGGTAATTAATCAGCTGCTACTGCTTTTTATTTTCTAGTGACAGAGGGCGTTGCCCAGATCGCCGTTTCGTCGACGACGCCACCCGCCCAGGCAGCCACCCCCATTGCTGCTCGTCCCGTGGTAAACTACTGCTTTTTTATTATTTTTATTTTTTATTAAAAAAGTACCATGTAACATGTAATAGCGCCAGGGTGGCGACGCATCGGCCGAGGGTCGCCCTGTTACGTCAAAGGAGGTCTACGATAACTTTGTCAAGAACCTGCCCAAGCAGCCCCCGCTGTCGGGTATGCTTACCAGCATTTATTATTTTTTTGGGGGCATTTTTTTATCCTGACTATTTTTCCTTTTTTTTTTTCCCCCTTCAAAAAACAAAACAAATAGGCAACGAGGACAAGATGGCCTCGCGCCAGATCGACATCACGTCCAACTACTTTAAGATCACGACCAAGAACGCGACCATCTGCCAGTACGCCGTGTCGTTTGACCCCCCGCTCGACTCGCGCACGATGCGCTATGCGATGCTCGCCTCGCACAAGGCTGTCATCGGTGAGACCTTTGCGTTTGACGGCATGCAGCTCTTCTTGACCAAGAAGCTCGAGGACAAGGTGACCTACGTCAAGTCTGTTCGCCAGACAGACAACCAAGAGTTTGAGATCGCCATCCAGCTGGCCACCGAGCTGCAGCCCAACCAGTGCTTCCAGCTCTACAACATCATTTTCCGCAAGGTAAAAATTAAACATATTGAATTGAATTCTCAATTCTCTCGCTCTGCAGGTCATGCGTGTGATGAAGCTCAAGCAGATCGGCCGCCACTACTTTAACCCGAGCAAGCCGACTGAGATCCCCCAGCACTCGATGCAGCTCTGGCCCGGTTTCACCACGGCCATCCACGAGTACGAGGCCGGCGCGATGCTCAACATCGATCTCGCCCACAAGGTCCTGCGCACGGACTCGGTCCTCGACCACATCAACAACCTCAGGAAGAAGTTCCGCCACGAGGCTGAGCTCAAGGACGCCGCCGGTGCCTACCTTGTCGGCCAGGTCGTTCTCACCCGGTACGCTTGTAAAAAGAAAGAAAAACAACAACAACAACAACAACATCATCATTTTACTAACCTTAATGTCCATATAGCTACAACAACAAGACCTACCACATTGACGACCTCGCGTGGAACATCAACCCGACCTCGACCTTCAAGCTGTCGTCGGGCGAGGACATCTCGTACCAGGCCTACTACCAGAAGAACTACAACCTCAAGATCAACGACTTGAAGCAGGTACCGAGTAGGGGGGAAGGAAAAAGAAAAGATCCTTTTAATTTTAAATAAAAAAAAAAAAATTACCATCATTGCAGCCCCTCCTCCTCAACAAGGCCAAGAAGAAGAAGTTCAAGGGTGGCCAGCGCGGTGGCGAGGGCGAAGAGGAGATCATCTACCTCATCCCCGAGCTGTGCTCGATGACGGGCTTCACCGACGAGGTGCGCGCCAACTTCCGCATCATGAAGGACATTGCGGAGCACACGATCATCCCTCCCGCGTCGCGCAAGGGCTCGCTCGAGAACTTTATCGCCGACATGTACAAGAACGAGGAGATCAAGGAGGAACTCAACCGCTGGTCCATCGAGTTTGACAAGAAGATGCTCACGACGCGCGGCCGCGTGCTCAACCCCGAGCCGATCATCTACCGCTCCAAGAAGACCCAGTACGACCCCAGCTCGGCCGAGTGGTCGCGCGACCTCAAGTCGATCGAGATCATCGAGCCCATCCCCCTCCAGAACTGGCTCATCGTCTTCTCGGAGCGCTCGGGCCAGTCGGCGCAGCGCTTCTGCCAGACCCTGACGCAGAACGGCCGCCCCCTCGGCATTGCCGTGAGCGACCCCGTCGTCCTCGGCCTCAAGAGCGACCGCCCCCAGGACTTTATCGATGCCATCAAGTCGGCGTACCGCCCCGGCGTGACGCAGCTCGTCGTAGCGCTCCTGCCCGACAGCCGCAAGGACCGCTACGACGCCATCAAGAAGTTTTGCGTCTCTGAGAACGGCATCATCTCGCAGTGCCTGCTCCAGAAGACGATTGAGAACGACAAGATCATGTCGTCGGCCGTGACCAAGATTGTCCTCCAGATCAACGTCAAGCTCGGCGGCCAGCTCTGGGGTGTCGACATCCCCATGAAGAAGGCCATGGCCATCGGCCTCGACGTGTACCACGACACGGTCCAGAAGGGCACGTCGGTCTGCGGCTTTGTCGCCTCCACCAACGACACCATGACCAAGTACTACTCGCGCGTCATCTTCCAGCGCAGCGGCCAGGAGCTCGCGGACGGCCTGCGCCCGTGCTTCACCGACGCCCTCGCCAAGTACTATGAGATCAACAAGTCGCTGCCCGAGCGCATTTTCGTCTTCCGTGACGGTGTCGGTGAAGGCCAGATGCTCGCCGTGTCCAACCACGAGATCCCGCAGTTCCTCGACTCGTTCACCGCCTTTGGCGCCGACTACAACCCCAAGTTTGCCTTCATCGTCGTCCAGAAGCGCATCGGCACGCGCGTGATGCAGGACACCGGCCGCGGCGTCCAGAACCCGCCCCCGGGCACCATCATCACCCAGGGCGTCACCGACAAGGACAAGTACAACTACTTTCTCGTCGCCCAGGCCGTGCGCCAGGGCACCGTCACCCCGACCAACTACACGGTCCTGTACGACACGATCCAGTTCCCCGCCATCATCCTGCAGGTGCTCACGTTCAAGCTCACGCATCTGTACTACAACTGGCCCGGCACCGTCCGTGTCCCCGCGCCCTGCCAGTACGCCCACAAGCTGGCCTTCCTCATCGGCCAATCGGTCCACCGCGACCCCCACCTGCAGATCTGCGACAAGCTCTACTTCCTTTGAGAGGACAGTCGCACGGTCGGCCTCCCCCATCCTGTTTGTCTTGTGCGAGCATAAAAACTCTTTTTGATTCCCACCTCTCTTTTGTTGCCCTGTTTTTTTTTTCTTTTGATGAATCGATTGCTCGTAAACCAATGCGAAAAAAATCAGTGCAAAAATAATCTGGCAGGGTCGAGCCGGGAACAAAAAATGCATTTTACACGTGGTCTTGGAGTTTTCTCACAGCCTCAGTCAACCACCATGCTGCACCTCCGTGCCACCGCCTCAGTCGCCGCTGCCAACAAGACGGCGTCGTCGCTGCTGCTTCGCAACGCCGGAGCCACGGTATTTGTTTTCTTTCCTTCTGTAGTGCTGGCTGGTGATCGAAAACTAAAAACTCGCCAAACAATCCCCCTCAGGCCACGTTCAGCTCGCAGGCCAAGGCACGCCCACCACACCCGTTTCCGTCTCCCCTCCCCCTACTAACGCTCGCCTTTTTTTTTCCCCTTCTTTCTTTCTGTGCACGACTAGCCTGTGGAGAAGGTCAAGCTGCTGATCAACGGCGAGTTCATCGACTCGCAGACGACAAAGTGGATTGACGTGCACAACCCTGTAAGCAGCAGCACGCAAAAGGGATTGGGGGGCTTTTTTGTATGACACACACACACCACAACAGGCTACCAACGAGGTGCTGCGCAAGGTGCCCGAGGCCACGGCCGCCGAAATGGCCGAGGCGACCAAGTCCTCCCAGGCCGCCTTCAAGGAGTGGAAGAACACGACGCCGCTGACTCGCCAGCGGAAGGTGCTGGACCTGCAGGCTGCCGTGCGCGACAACCAGGAGAAGCTGGCCGTGAGCATTGTCGAGGAGCAGGGCAAGGTGCTGGCCGACGCGCGAGGCGACGTCCTCCGCGGCCTCCAGGTCGTCGAGCACGCCTGCTCGATCCCCACGTTGCTGCAGGGCGAGACGCTGGGCAACGTCGCAACAGAGATGGACATGTACTCGTACCGTGTGCCGCTCGGCGTCACCGCCGGCATCTGCCCCTTCAACTTTCCCGCGATGATTCCTCTCTGGGTATAATTTATTTATTTATTTATTTATTTATTTTATTTATTTTATTTATTTTTTTATTTTATTTATGCACCTGTCGTAGATGTTCCCGCTCGCTACGGCAGCCGGCAACACGATGGTCCTCAAGCCGTCCGAGCGCGATCCCACTGCCGCCATGATGCTCGCCAAGCTGGCCGTCGACGTCGGCTTCCCCAAGGGCGTCCTCAACGTCATCCACGGTGCCCACGTACGTTTTTTTTTTTTTCCCCCCTTCTTTACACACCCTGCCTCAACCCCACACAACAGGACACGGTCAACTTCCTCTGCGACGACGCCCACGTCAAGGCCATCTCGTTTGTCGGCGGCGACAAGGCCGGCCGTCACATCTTTGCTCGCGCAACCGCCACCGGCAAGCGCGTCCAGGCGAACACGGCCGCCAAGAACCACGCCGTCATCTTGCCCGACGCCAACAAGGTCCAGACGCTCAACCAGCTCGTCGGCGCCGCGTTTGGTGCCGCCGGACAACGCTGCATGGCCCTCTCGGTCGCCGTCTTTGTCGGGTCGTCCAAGGAGTGGATGCCAGAGCTCGTCGAGCTGACCAAGAAGCTCAAGGTCAACGGCGGAATGGAGGCCGATGCCGACCTCGGACCCCTGATCTCGCCGGCTGCCAAGACCCGTGCCGAGAGCATCATCAAGGTGACATGTGCTATAGAAACTAATTTAAACTGACTCGTACAAAATTGGAACAAAACAGCAAAGCGTCGAACAGGGCGTCGAGCTCCTCCTCGACGGCCGCGGCGTCAAGGTGCCCAAGTACCCCCACGGCAACTTCCTCGGCCCCACCATCCTCTCCAACGCCAAGACATCGTCGTCCTGCTACACCGAGGAGATCTTTGCGCCCGTCCTCACGGCCCTCTTTGTCGACACACTCGAGGACGCCATCCAGCTCATCAACAGCAACCCCTACGGCAACGGCACCGCCATCTTCACCAACTCTGGCGCAGCCGCTCGCAAGTTCCAGAACGACGTCGACGTTGGTCAGATCGGAGTCAACGTGCCCATCCCCGTGCCCCTGCCCATGTTCTCCTTCACGGGCTCGCGCGGCTCCATCCGCGGCGACCTCAACTTTTACGGCAAGGCCGGTGTCCAGTTCTACACCCAGCTCAAGACCGTCACGTCCCTCTGGCGGTCGGCCGACGCAGAGTCGAGCGTCGCCCACGTCAACATGCCCACCATGCGCTAGAGAGAAGACTTGTACGAAAATAAAAAAGCAATGGAAATTTTTCTGAGAAACTCGCAGTGCGTCGATGGGCAGCCTTTGTACAAACAACAGTGGAAGCAAAGGATAGCATTGTAAATAAAAACAAACAAACAACGGAGACAGAAGCAGTAGTACTGTAGTCCCCCCCTCTACTTTTAGACCTGAAGGGCGTCATCTTGCGCTTCGATAAAGCTTAGGTATGTGAAGATTGACGACTTGACGCTGGTGCACACGACGCGGTGGTAGTCGTCGATGTGGGAGATCAGGGCTGCGGCCCTCGACGGGATGGCCTGGATCAGTTTGCTCGATGCAGGGTCCCACACTTCGACGTGGTTCTCGGTCCACACCAGCAGCTTGCCCATCCACGAAGTCACGCCCGTGGCCTGTGCTGCCCACCGGATGATCCTGCCCTCCGGAGCAGGATTGGTTGGAACAGGTCGTGTTGACGAAAAGTCTTTTCATCATAGGAATAAATTGCAACGAACATTGTATATATCCTCATACCAATGATGACACCCATATCGGAGAAGCCCAAAACAACTTTATTGTTGCCCAGGTCGACAATGCCAATGGCCTGGCCCTGAGGTGCTGCTCCTGCCAAAGAGAAGTCTGCGGCAGCCAATAAGTAAAAACAATTGCTCTTTGAGTGAATCCGAAGATACCAATCTGGTAGAGGGGCGGGTGGTTTGGCTTCCTTTTTGTGATGTCAATGTAGTAAAAGCGCTGACCCATAATGATGACCATGAACTGGCTACCAAAAGGCACAATCTGCGAGGGCACGCCAGCGGGCGGCAGGGCTACCTCCTATTTTTTTAAAAAAATAATTTAAAAAAAATAAAAATGAATTAAAAGTTGGTTTTGTATACCCAATCGGACGAGAACTCGCGCTTGTGGCTCTTCAGACTTTTCAGGCTGAGCACTAGAAGCTGGATGCGCTGCATCGTGACGGTGAGCAAGTGAACAGAGTTGTCGACGAGTTTGGTGTGGAAGAGGAGCACGTTCTTGGCCTGTCGGATCTTGCCCGGTCCGACCCCTGCGTTCTGCAGGACCATGAGCGGGTACGTGCGGAGGACGCCACTCTTGCCCTCGTGGATGATGATCAGACCAAACTCCTCGATGACGGCCACCTGACTCACGGGCTTCTTGAACGCGTCCAGCGGCACGATTTCGTTCTGGTTGACCGAGTTGGAGGTGTACATCTGCAGGCCCTCCTCGGTTCCGATCACGAGCTTGCGTTCTGCGTCAGGAAATACCAGTTAGCTATGCTATCTGAAAGAAACAAATGCAGGACGTTACGCGAGGGCCACCACGAGCAGCAAGTGACTCCTAGCGGAGGGTCGATGCCGGCGTGGATATTTCCGCACGTCTTTATCGAGAACGACCTAGCACCGGGGGTCGCCAACAGGGCCTTCTTTGCCTTTTCAATTGCCCCGATGAGTTCCTGTTGACAAAACGAAAAAAAAAGTAACATTTAGAGTAAAAGAGAAAGAGAACCCAATCTTACTGTGTGGGCAGCCATGGACAGAGTAGCCACCGCCGAAATCAAATCACACGACTCGTCGTACAGGCCAATCTGCGGCAGGTTCTTGGACT
>Ga0302233_10001232_pt1 | contig 18215 bp, 12 predicted proteins | sample II_Palsa_N3_1_FD_193516 | JGI IMG/M metagenome (GOLD analysis project Ga0302233, IMG submission 193516) | Peat permafrost microbial communities from Stordalen Mire near Abisko, Sweden - II_Palsa_N3_1 | ecosystem: Environmental > Terrestrial > Soil > Palsa > Peat permafrost | place: Sweden... | reverse complement strand
GACCCGGCGGCCTCGGGAGTGTTCATTGCGCGGCGACGCTTCGGGCGGCGTCGCATTGGGGATCGCGTCTTCGGGCGGCGTGTTCATAGCACCTCCTGCGCAGCCAGATCGGCCACCAGCCGACCGTGATCGAGCACGATCACCCGCTTCTTCATGCGCTTGATCAACGGCAGATCGTGGCTGGCGATCAGTACCGTGGTACCGACCTGCTGGAACTCACCGAACAGACCCATGATCTCCATCGCCAGTTGCGGATCGAGATTGCCGGTCGGTTCGTCGGCAATCAGCAGACTCGGTCGTGCCACGATGGCGCGGGCGATGCCGACGCGCTGCTGTTCGCCGGCCGACAAGGTAGCCGGCAGCTGGCGCTCATAGGCGAGCAGACCGACTTTCTCCAGCGCGGCGCGCACCCGCTTCGCACGCTCGGCGCGGGCGATGCCGGCGATCATCAGTGGCAGTTCGACATTCGCGAATACCGTGCGCTCCATCAACAGACGGTGATCCTGGAACACCATGCCTATGTGCCGGCGAAATTTCGGAATACCGCCTCGGCGGATTTTCGCGAGACTCTTCCCGTCCAGCGTGATCACGCCATGCGAGGGCCGCTCGATCAATCCCAGCAGCTTGAGCAGCGTGCTTTTGCCGGCGCCGGAGTGACCGGTGACGAACGCCATCTCGCCGGTCGGTACCTCGAACGAAAGCTGCGACAGCGCCTCATGGCCGCCCTCGTAGCGTTTGCTGACTTGATCAAAAAGGATCACCGCGCGTCCCCACACCTGCATCCCACACCAGCGGCAAGGATAAGGGAAGCCGGCACCGAGTTGAGAACTTTCCATTCCCGTCGATCGCCGCGGATTCAGGCCGCGGCGATTCAGACGGTTACGGCGATGCCATCAACGGCCAGTGAACAGCCGGCTCAGCCGGCGGAACAAGCTGGGCTTCTTCGTATGGCCATGATGCTCGACAGCCACACCGGAGGTCACAGCAACCTGCCGCGATGGCCGGTTTGCGCCGCCAGCGGATTCCGCACCGCTGCGCTCACGCGACGGACGACGCTCACCACGCGGCGCGCGATTGCCTTCCGCAGTTCCCGTGGCAGTGGCGCTATGCCCATTCGTTTCGCCACCCTCAACCGGGCCGCCCTCGCGGCGGCGATTGCGGCCACCACGCCGACGACGCGGCTTGCGCGCACCCTCGGCAGTGGCGTTGTCGGCAGCGCCCGGTATCGCGCTGGCCGTGCTCGCCGCCACGGTTGTGGTCTGTTCGGCCGCGATTTCCGCAGGCCCAACCTTGTTCTCGACGGTGGCAACCCGCGGTTTGTGCTCACGCGGCGGCCGCGCACCCGAACGCGGCGCACCCTTGCGCTCGCCATCGCGGCTGCTGGAACCATGCGAACGACGTGGCGCCTCGCCCGGCCGTGGTGCCACCACGTCGCCAAACGCGGCGCTGTCGGCAGCGGCATTCGCCACGAACTCGGCGTCGATTGCGCGCGGCTTGGGCATGATCAGCAGATCCGCATCCATGCTGGCGACCGGGATGCTCTGGCCGATATAGGTCTCGATATCCGGCAACGACATCGCATACAGGTCGCAGGCGAAACTGATCGCATCACCTTCGGCGCCGAGGCGCGCGGTACGACCGATGCGGTGCACGTAATCTTCCGCGTCCTGCGGCAAGTCATAGTTGAATACATGACTGACCGCGGGGATGTGCAGGCCGCGCGCCGCCACGTCGGTAGCCACCAGGATGTCCAGCTGACCGTCCTGGAAACGCTGCAGCAGCTTCTGCCGCTTCAGCTGAGGTACGTCGCCGGAGATCGCGCCGACACGGATACCGTGGCGCTTGACCCGCTCGGTGATGCGCTCGGCGGCCGCCTTGGTGTTGACGAAGATGATGCTGCGCTCGGCCTTGGTACGCTCGAGCAGGTTCAGCAGCAACGGCATCTTTTCTTCCTTGGCCGGGAAGTAGACCAGCTGGCGCACCTTGTCGGCAGTGACGTTTTCGCTCTCCACCACCAGCTTCTCGGCGTTGTGCATGTGCTCGTAGGCGAGCTCCAGCACGCGATGGGACAGCGTGGCGGAGAACAGCAGCACCTGCCGCTGTTCGCGCACCGGCAACCGGCGGAAGATGAAGCGCACGTCCTTGATGAAGCCCAGATCGAACATGCGATCGGCTTCGTCGATCACCATCACTTCGACGCCGTTGAAGCCGAAGACATTCTGCTTGTGGTAATCGAGCAGCCGGCCGGGGGTGGCAATGATGATGTCGCAGCCGTCTTTCAGTTGCTGGCGCTGCTTGTCGTAATCGACGCCGCCGTAGATCAGCGCGATGCGCAGACCCGTGTGGCGACCGATCGCCTTGGCGTCCTTCTCGATCTGGATCGCCAGCTCGCGGGTCGGCGCGATCACCAGCGCACGTGGATCGCTGTCCTTGCGCTCGGCCACGGCGGGGCTGGTCAACAGGCGATTCATCAGCGCAACCAGGAACGCGCAGGTCTTGCCGGTGCCGGTCTGCGCCTGGCCGGCGACATCGCGGCCGGCCAGAGCGAGCGGCAGGGTCATCTCCTGGATCGGCGTGCAGCGGGTAAACCCACTGTCGTCCAGACCCTGCTGCAGCAGCGGATGCAAATCGAAATTGGTGAAAAACGTATCGGTGAGTACAGTTTGTGACATATGCGGATTGGAAACCTTGCCAGACGTCGGCGGAATGCGCTGTGCCGCTCAGACGCCGAAAGTCGGCGGAGGGCGGTGCAGGACGGGTGCGCTTTGCGCAGCGAAGCGGTTCAGTGTCAGTGTCGGCAAGATCGCGCCGCGGTTGGCGGCGCCGGGCATTGCCATCGGTCTGACGGGTGGCTGTGAAAGCCGCCCTTGAATCGTGCCCTGAGTTGCGCTGGAATGAAGGTATGCCGCCATGGCACTACCCTTCCTTCCGGCCCGACTCGCGCTTCATGGGCGCCTGAGTGTAGCTGATTGACGGCATGGGAGTCTGTCCGGCTTGGGTTGAAGCGCTCCACACATCCCATTTGCCGTCGTCACATCCTTGTTTTCCTGCCTCTGCCACCCCATTGTTCCATCCTTGCATTTTCGCCTGAACGTTTTGTGCCCCAGCCACGGAGATCCCCGGTGAGCGACCTGATTACCCATGTAAACGACGACGCCTTCGAACAGCAGGTGCTCAAGTCCGAAACCCCGGTATTGCTGGATTTCTGGGCGGAATGGTGCGGCCCGTGCAAGGCCATTGCCCCGATGCTGGACGAGCTGGCCAAGCAGTACGAAGGCAAGCTGCGCATCGTCAAGGTGAATATCGACCAGAACCAGCAGACCCCCCGCGCCTATGGCGTGCGCGGCATCCCGACCCTGATGGTGTTCAAGAACGGCAAGGTCGAAGCGACCCAGATCGGCGCCGTCAGCAAGGGCCAGCTGACCCAGATGATCGACAAGGCTATCTGAACCCACTGCTGTACGATTTTGCTGAACCAATTTGAGCTGCCCCCCGTCGCGTGCTTTACGGCTGCACGCGGCGGGTGCTAGATTGCCTGCGTCCGTCGGGACAGTCCTGTCCCCTTAGCGCCTTCCGCGCGACGCACACCCTCCCTCCTGTAATTCAACGGCGCCCCGCGAGGATAGCCCGTGTCCGATACCGATAATAAAACCCCGAACGACGTCACCAGCGCCGAAGCCAAGCCTGAGCCGCGCACCCGCGCGCCACGACGGACGGCAGCAGCGATTGCGGCGGCGAATGCCGAGAAAGCAGCAGCAGCCGACAGGCCCGCCATGCCCGCTCTCCCACCCGTGCCCGCACAGCGCCCGCCCGCACCACCCGCCGCCGAGCGCCCTGCTCCATCGGCGCCGGTTCAGGCCACGCTGCCGTCGGTCCCGCCGTCTTATAACGAAGCATCGCCGCAGCGCGCGCCGCATGAATCGCGCGAACCGGCAGCTACCCAGGGCCAAAACACGGATCAGAGTCAGAGTCAGAACCAGGCTCAGAACCCGAACCAGGCACCTGGTCAGGGCCAAGGCCAGGGTCAGAATCAAGGCCAGAACCCGAACCAGGGCCAGCAGGGCCAGGGTCAAAACCCGAATCAGGGTCAGAATCCGAACAATCCCAATCGCGAAGCCCGCGATGGCCGCGGTCGTCGTCGGCGCAATGAGCGCGGCGGTCCGAACCCCCAGCAGCAACGTCCGCAGGGCAACCCACGACCCAACCCGAACGGGCTGCCGGTGGATGACGACAACGCCGATCCGGGCAGCAACGACCGCCTGATCAACCTCACCGAGCTCAAGCGCAAGAACGCGATCCAGCTGCTGGAATTCGCCGAGTCGCTCGGTGTGCACGAAGGCGTCGCCCGCGCCCGCAAGCAGGACGTGATCTTCAACGTGCTCAAGGCGCACGCCCGCTCCGGCGGCGGCATCTGGGCCGAAGGCGTGCTGGAAATCCTGCAGGATGGCTTCGGCTTCCTGCGCTCGGCCGATGAGTCCTACCTGGCCGGCCCCGACGACATCTACGTGTCGCCGAGCCAGATCCGCCGCTTCAACCTGCGCACCGGCGACTACATCACCGGCCGCGTACGCCATCCAAAGGAAGGCGAGCGCTACTTCGCCATGCTCCGAGTCGACGACATCAACGGCGATCCGCCGGAAGCGTCGAAGAACAAGATGTTGTTCGAGAACCTCACCCCGCTGTTCCCGCGCAAGTCGTTCAAGCTGGAGCGCGGCAACGGTTCGAGCGAGGACATCACCGGCCGCATCCTCGACCTGATCGCGCCGATCGGTCGCGGCCAGCGCGGGCTGATCGTCTCCCAGCCGAAGTCCGGCAAGACGATGATGTTGCAGAACATCGCCCAGGCGATCACCTACAACCATCCCGATGCGCACCTGATCATGCTGTTGATCGACGAGCGTCCGGAAGAAGTGACCGAAATCGCCCGCACCGTTCGCGCCGAAGTGATCAGCTCCACCTTCGACGAGCCCGCCGTGCGCCACGTGCAGGTCGCCGAAATGGTGATCGAGCGCGCCAAGCGCCTGGTCGAGCACAAGAAAGACGTGGTGATCCTGCTCGACTCGATCACCCGCCTCGCCCGCGCCTACAACACCGTGGTACCGAGCTCTGGCAAGGTGCTGACCGGTGGTGTGGATGCGAACGCGCTGCAGCGCCCGAAGCGTTTCTTCGGCGCCGCCCGTAACGTCGAGGAAGGCGGCAGCCTGACCATCATCGCCACCGCGCTGACCGAAACCGGCAGCAAGATGGACGAGGTGATCTACGAGGAGTTCAAGGGCACCGGCAACATGGAAGTACACCTGTCCCGCCGCATCTCCGAGAAGCGCGTCTACCCGGCCATCGACATCAACCGCTCCGGCACCCGCCGCGAAGATCTGCTGATCGAGCCGGACATGCTTTCCAAGATCTGGATCCTGCGCAAGCTGCTGCATCCGATGGATGAGCTGAGCGCGATGGAATTCATGCTCGACAAGATGAAGAACACCAAGTCCAACGACGAGTTCTTCAATTCGATGAAGCGCTGAATTCGCTGCAAGTTCTAAACAGAAAGGCCGGCTTAATGCCGGCCTTTCTGTTTTTGTTCGACCGTAGAATCCGCCAATTTCGGCTCGAACCGGGCCTGCCTCAAGGCACCTTCACGAATCCGGCATTTGATCTACCCAGCACCTCGACCATAAGCCGATTCGCGTCCAGCCAGAACGTAGGGCGATAATCGCGCCTTTGCCGACAGCAGCAGAGACAATGCCATGGGTGCGACCAGCCGGTTACCGACGCTCGACCATGGCAATAATTTCGATGGGTTGAGGTTGATCGCCTCGCTGATGGTGCTGATTTCACACCAGTTCGCTCTCCTGGGTACACGAGAGCCGACCCTTGTACAGGGCATGACACTGGGCTCGATCGCCGTCGCGATGTTCTTCGTCATGAGCGGCTACCTGGTGACCGAGAGCTGGTATCAGGATCCGCATATCACCCGCTTCGCCATGCGCCGCTTCCTGCGCATCTGGCCTGCGCTGATCGTGGCCACCGTAGTGCTGGTGATTGCCAGCACGGCGATCACGTCGCTGCCTTTGCATGAATACCTCGGCAGGGAAACACGCCGCTTCATCACCTTCAATGCGCAATTGCGTCCGGTGTACAGCTTGCCCGGCGTGTTCGTGACGGCACCGGCCAATGCCGTCATGTCGGCCGTCAATGGCAGTTGGTGGACCATTCCCATCGAAGCAAGGTGCTACGTATACCTCCTCGCGCTTGGGGCGATCGGCCTGAGGCGACGGGTATTTTCAGTGCTGGCCCTGCTCGTCGTGGCGTATATGTATTTCAGGACGCTGCCTGGACATGCCATGGACAACGCGTTCGACAACCTCAGCTACTTCTACACCGCCTTCTTCCTCACCGGAGTCTGTGCGCGCCAGTTCGCTGGCGAAATTCGGCGAAATTATCGACTCATGCTTTGCGCCGGAGCAGCATGCCTTCTCGTCGCCGGCTTGCTACGACAGGCCTGGTTGGCCGAGTGGGTCTTCATCGCACCACTGACCTTGCTGGCAGGGTCCCGCAGCACACCAGGACTTCGCTCCGCCGCACGTTTCGGCGACCTCTCCTATGGCATCTATATTTACGCCTACTTCGTGCAGCAATTGACCATACATCTGTGGCCGGTGACGCCTTCTTACGCGGCGACGCTGGGAATGGCATGCGTGGTGACGATCCTGCTCGGATGGTGTTCCTGGCACGCGGTGGAGGCGCCGGCGCTGGCTCTCAAGCGACGACTGCGCGAGTGGTTTCCGGACTCCGCGATCTGATCCCTGCGTGAGCATCGATTCTCATGCCTGCCTTCCTGAGATGATGGCGCACCGACCGACGTCCACAGGGAGACCTCATTCGCTGAGGCTATCCATGGCGACTGATCAGCCCTGACTTGCCCGGACCATGTATTTCGACATGCGCCAGACATCTGTACCGCCGCGTACAATTATTTGCTGCCACCCCCTTTTCGTTGTCATGTAGCACCCCCATAGTTCCCCGCACATCCTTTGAGGCTTCGCCTGTGTCCATACCCAGTGCCGTCAAGAGCACCCCGATCCGGGATCGCCAGCAACTCACCGACTACCTCGCTGCGGGCGAGAAGCCGCCCGAGGCATGGCGCATCGGTACTGAGCACGAAAAGTTCGGCTTCCTCACCGACACATTGCGTCCACCGACGTTTGAGGGCGACCGCGGCATCAAGCTGCTGCTGGAAACGCTGGCCACCCGCTACGGCTGGGATGTGGCTCGCGAAGGCGAGAATCCGGTCGCGCTGTCGCGCGACAAGGCCTCGATCACGCTGGAGCCGGCCGGCCAGCTGGAGCTGTCCGGCGCACCCCTGGAGACGATCCACCAGACCTGCTGCGAGGTGAACTCGCATCTGGAGGAGGTGCGCTCGATCGCCGATGACATGGGACTGGGTTTCCTCGGCATGGGTTTCCAGCCGAAGTGGCGCCGCGACGAAATGCCGTGGATGCCGAAGGGCCGCTACAAGATCATGCGCGAGTACATGCCCAAGGTCGGCTCGCTCGGCCTGGACATGATGACCCGCACCTGCACCGTGCAGGTGAATCTGGATTTCTCCAGCGAAGCGGACATGATCAAGAAGTTCCGCACCAGCCTCGCGCTGCAGCCGATCGCGACCGCGCTGTTCGCGGACTCGCCGTTTACCGAAGGACGTCCAAACGGCTATCTGTCCTATCGCTCGCACATCTGGACCGATACCGACAAGGATCGCACCGGCATGCTCGACTTCGTGTTCGAGGATAGCTTTGGTTACGAGCGCTACGTCGACTACATCCTCGACGTGCCGATGTACTTCAGCTTCCAGGACGGCAAGTACATCGACCTGGCCGGACAGGACTTCAAGAAGTTCATGACCGGCGGACTGCCGATGCTACCGGGCACCAGGGCGAGCATGAAAGACTTCGCCGACCACCTGACCACCGCGTTCCCCGAGGTGCGGCTGAAACAGTATCTGGAGATGCGCGGCGCCGACGGCGGCCCATGGAACCGGCTATGCGCGCTGCCCGCGTTCTGGGTCGGCCTGCTCTACGACGACGAGGCGCTGGATGCCGCGTGGGACCTGGTCAAGGACTTCAGCCGCGCCGAACGCCATGCGTTGCGCGACGGCGTGCCGAAGCACGCGTTGAAGCTGCCGTTCCGTAACGGCACGGTGCGCGACCTTTCCGAGGAAGCACTGAAGATCGCCGGCCACGGCCTCAGGCGCCGCGCCCGCCTCAACAAGAACGGTGCCGACGAAAGCATCTTCCTCGAACCGATGATCGAGATCGTGCAGGCCAACCAGACCCCCGCCGAACGCAAGCTGGAATTGTTCCACGGCGCCTGGAACGGCAGCGTCGATCCCGTGTTCCGCGAATTCGCGTACTGAATGCGTAGGTTGGGGTGAGCCCGAGTTCCCGGAAAGATCAAAAGCACCCCACCCCAACCCTCCCCTGCAAGCAGGGGAGGGAGCACGGCGCGTAACGTAGGTTGGGGTGAGCGCAGCGAAGCCCAACATCGAAAAACATCAGGTCACCCAAGGCCATAAGGTGACCGCGTTGGGCTTCGCTGCGCTCACCCCAATCTACTCCGCAACGCTACACCTGCCCAGGAGAACCAGCATGCCACTCGTCCGTATCGCCCTCCGTCGCGGCAAATCGCCCGCCCATCTCACTGCTCTTCGCAATGGCGTCTACAAGGCCATGCGCGAAACCTTCAACGTGCCTGAGAACGATCGCTTCATCGTGGTCAGCCAGCACGACGCCGACGAATTCGACTACGACCCGAATTATCTGGGCATCGCCCGCAGCGATGACCTGGTGATCGTGCAGATCACCTGCAACAGCGGCCGCACGGTGGAACAGAAGCAGGCGCTGTATCGAGGCATTGCCGATAATTTTTCCACCGACACCGGCCTGCGCATCGAAGATGTGCTCATCAATCTGGTCGAGGTGGCAAAGGAAAACTGGTCGTTCGGCAACGGAATCGCACAGTACGCGTAAAGCCCGTTCTGATCGTCAGTGGCTGCGGCCACTTGAAGTAGCGCGAGACCTCGCCTGGATATAGCGCTCGCTGCTGAGTTGATCGAGCAAGGTATCTGACGGATGACGCCGGCCCCTGATGGGGCCGGCGAACGAGAGTACCGGTCAGCGCGAATCAAAACTTCTGGCTATAACGCACATAAACGAATCGCCCGTAGTCATACGACGCACTATACGAATACCCGCTGTCGGACCCGGAATTCTGACCGTAGAAGTACGGCCCGATGCGATTGAAGATGTTGTTGGCCCCCAACGAAATGGTGGCGTGCCAAGGCGCATTCCAGTAGACCTGCGCATCATTGAAGGTGACTGACGGAATCTGCGTCAACGGTTCGATGCCCACACCCGGCTGGTAGTAATTGGGTAGCGTGCAAGGGAAGCCCGAACCCTGTTGGTCGTAGCACAGAGCCTTCAATGGCGAGAAATAGCGCAAAGTCCATTGCGCTCCGAAGTCCCGATGACTCCACGACACCGTGAAGTTGGAGCGCACACGCCAGTTGGATGCCATGCCGTTCTCGTAGCTTATCGGCACCCCCGGATACTGCAGCGTGTTGTCCTTGGTGACGTAGGTCGTATGCGAGTCGAGCTTGAATTGTCCAAATGAAAACTTGGGCAACGCATAGGAGAAATCGACATCGTAACCGCTGGTCTCGAGATACCCCTGATTCTCCTCGCCGGAGAACAAGCTGCTCACCTGATAATTGTCGGCTGTATTGCGCTGGAACAAGGCGCAGTCGGAAGCGATGCCCAGCTGATAGCAGTTATTGAGCACCTCGTTCGGAGTGATCACCGAGATGACGTTGCGTATCTTGTATTTGAACCAGTCCACCGTAGTGTTAAACCCGGTGAGATAACTCGGGCTGTAGACCAGTCCGATCTGGGCGCTGTCCGAAGTCTCCGGCTTCAGGTTGGGGTTGCCGCCCTGGAGAAAGGGTGCATAGACGGGACCGCCGCCGGGTGAGGTGACCAAGATGCCGGGTGCCTGCTCCTGACCGAAGCCATTCGCGTACTCCGACCCCAGTCCCGCCTGCGCCAATGCTTGCGGGCTCAACGCAGGTTGGCCGCCGACACCGCTGGCGCAATTCTTGGCAACTGTGCTGTTGTATCTGGCCAGCCCGTAGGTCACATCGCAGGGATCGTTGTAGAAGGGATATGTCGTCGTAACGCCGCCAAACAAATCACCTACCGTCGGCGCGCGGAAGCCGGTGCCGTAACTGGCCCGCACCAGTAGATCGTCGAACGGTTTCCACGTCAGCTTGAAAGAGTTGTTGCGGGTAGTGCCGAAATTGCTGTAATCCGAAAAACGCCGGGCTGCGTCGAGACTAAGCGATTGCGCAAACGGCAAATCCTTCAGCAGGGGAATGTTGACCTCGGCATAGGCCTCGTTCACGTCATACGAACCGCTGGTGGGTTGTCCGGCCAAATTGGTGGTGAGCCCCTGCGCCGAAGGCACATCGGGCGTGTCGTATCCGGAGATCGTACGATGCGATGCGCCAACAGCGGCAGTCAGGTTGCCGCCCGGAAGCTCGTAGATATCACCACTCAAGTCCACCTGCGGCCCTTTTTCCTGGCTGCCGTAATGCTCATAACTCGGCGTCAGGACATAGTTGAGCATTGACTGGGTATATCCGCCGGGACCGGCCAGCGCGTTCAACGGCACGCATCCGGGAATTACGTTACCCGGCGTGCCGCATTGCACGACGCCATTGGCGCCGAGAAAGGAAGGTCCGAGCGCGTTCTGCAGGTTCGGCAGATAAAAGTTGCCGGTGTCGAGGATGGTGCCGTAGTACTTGGTGTCGTAGTAGCTGGCATCCCAATTGAACAGGTGCTCACCGACGTTGAAGAAGCCTTCCAGGCCTACGCTGTAGCGATAGTTGTCGACCTTGTTGATGTTCTGGCGCGGCAGCTCGATCAGGTAGCGCTGGAAATCGATGTCTTGCGGCGTCTGTCCCGGCGCGTTGTACGGGTTGTAATAGCTCTGCGCCGATAGCACGGGATTCGTGAATTGCGGCTGCTGCGGATCGACGATCCCGTAGGTGGAAAACGGAAAACCACCCAGCTCGGCGGTATTGCCTTGCTCGTTGTAGCTCGCGCTGAAATTGGCGGTGAGATTGTCCTGCAGGTCGTAGTGCCCCTGCGAGAACAGGTTCTTCATATTGGTACTGCTTTCCAAGGTGTTCTGATAGTTGTAGTTGTAGGTGTCACCCGGAGCGGTCACTACGCCATTGCTGGCATAGGTCGGAAATACCTGCTGATGGTAATCCGCGATATTGCGCGGATCACCGCCGGCATTGAGGATCAGCGTCGAGCCATTCGGGTTGTCCGCTGTCGCCTGCGGATTGAGTATCTGTCCAAAAGCGCCCGTGGTTGCCCAGCCGTTATAGGGATAGTTATTGGTCAGCGGATAGGCGCTGTACGGTCGGCTGCCCGCTCCGAGGGCATCCTGGGTCTGGTTTTGCACGGCAAAGATGATTGATCCGCGCGATGTCGTCTTGCCGGCAGTAAATGCATATTGCTGCTGGCGACCGTCGGTGTGCGGCAGATATTCGCCGTCGTAGGAGTCCAGCTGGAAACCGTTGAAATCTTTCTTCGTGATGATGTTGATCACGCCGGAGATTGCATCCGAGCCGTAGATCGCCGAAGCACCATCCGCCAGTACGTCGATGTGATCGATGATCGACGCGGGAATAGTGTCCAGGTTGGTGAAGCCGTCGAAGGATGTGCCCATGCGCTTGCCGTCGATCAGCACCAGCGTGCGTTGGGCACCGAGCCCGCGCAGGTCGACATAGCTGCCACCGACATCGGGACCACCCTCGAGGGGATCGGACTTGCTGATGTCGGGGGTGCTTGCTGACGTCAGGTTCTGCAGGAATTGACCCACTGTGGCAAAGCCCTGTCGCTGGATGTCCAGCGCAGTAATGGTCACCACCGGTTGCGCCATCTCCACATCCACGCTGCGGATCATCGAACCGGTGACATGTACGGCCTGCAGCGTCGTGGCCTGCTGCGCACTCGCCTGGGCCAAAGCCTGCGGTGCGGCTGGCGCGCCGATTGAAGGTGCGACGGGTTGAACACCAAGCGTTCCATTGCTCTTTATCGACGGCTCGAGATCCGTCCCCTTGAGCGCCTCACGCAATGCTCCCTCCCGCGTAAAGACACCCGTCACCCCACGCGAGCTCTTGTTGGCGACAAGCTGGGGATCAAAGACGATCGCAGCACCAGACGCCTGTGCGAGTTTCACCAGCACATCGGCCAGCGATCCTGCGGCCACGTTGTAACTTTGTTGGGCCTGAGCATTCGAGCCTGACTGTGCTTGCACAGACATCGCCGGCAGCATCGCCATCATGACGGCGAGCACCAGTAACGGTCTCGCAGCCGGAAAAGATTTCCCCCTCATAGCCCCACCCCCTCAGTGTTTTTTGGAAATCGACAGCTGGCCCCACCAGCGTTTGGGTCGACTCATTTCGTTTTAGGCGCACTGCGAAAGGGCGCGCAACGCACCCTTCTATTGGCTATGTGCAACGAGAACGGAAAAATGACGGGTGGGGCGAAAAAAAATCGCCCCACGCCAGGCAACGGTAGCTACCGCGCGGAAACAGTCACCAGGTAAGGGGTATATCGCTGGACTTCAACCGGCATGGTGGATGCCAGGGAATCGAGAGCTTGATCGGTATCGTCGAGAGGAAACGCGGCGCTGACGCGCAAGGAGGCTACCGCCGGATCCAGCCGGATAATGCCGCGACGATAAGGGCGCAGCGCCTCGATGACGTCAGTCAATGGTGTATCAAGCGCTACGTAGTAGCCGTTGAGCCAGGCCATTTCGCCATCCTGGGTTTTTCTCGGTGTCTCCGTTGAGCTTGCGGTGAATCGCACGCGCTCACCAGCCTGCACCTGACAAGTAGCGCCCGTATGAGTCCGAATCTCCACCTTCGAACTCACGACCACAACCTCTGTTTCGTTTGGCAGGAGGCGCACCTGGAACTCGGTACCGAGCGCACGAACGCTGCCATGGAGAGTGCGAATGACAAAAGGACGTTGCCCGTCGTGCGCCACGTCTGCCATCAACATGCCAGCGCGCAACCGCACAAGGCGTTCGCGACTATCGAAGGCCATGTCCGCCACACTGCGTGCGTTGAGGGTGATGAGCGACTGATCGGGCAGTCGATAAGAACGACGCTCACCCGTTGCCGTGCGGAAGTCGGCACCAAGGTTTGGTTCCAATGCCTCACGATGCACCAACCATCCCGCGCCAACACCCATACCAGCGAGCACAGCCATATTGCGAAGCAGCTTGCGTCGGCTCGTGGATTTCTCAAGTTTCTGCAGCAGCGTGTCGGCCTCGATACCCATTTGCCGGGGTAAATCGAAGTACCTGGCCGCTTGCGTCAACTTTGATATCGCTTCGGCATGGCGAGGATCTGCGCGCTGCCATGCCTCGTACTGCTCCCGCTCCGGAATGGACAAATCGCCCTCTTCCAGTCGCAATACCCATTCGACCGCTTGATCGTGGATGAGATCTGCGGACGACCGAGTGTGTGCATTCATGTCGAGACGGCGGCGAGACAGTGGCGCAACCCCTTGGCAACCATGCGACGTACCTGGCTCGGCGAGGACCCGGTCAGAATTCCGATTTCCTCGTAGCCCAGACGATCCAGTTTGTAGAGTAGAAACACGCGCCGTTCGTTGCGCGACAGTGCGTCGAGAACTCTGTCGATCAGCATCACAGCCTCCACCAGCAGCGCCTGCTCCTCTGCCGAGTGATAACTGTCCAGTCCGCGCAGTGCGAGCGCTTCCAGACAGGCTTGCTCAAGATCTCTTCTTCGCCAGATGCCGAACAGCACCCGCCGCGAAATCGTGGTGAGCATCGCCCGAGGCTCAATAATCGTCTCAGGGCTGGGTAGTGCAGCCACTTGGGCAAACGTCTCTGCGGCCACATCCTCGGCACCGAAAGCGTCCCCCATGCGACGCTGCAGCGTGCCACGCAGCCACTGATAATGCGCCACGAAAATCTGCTCGAGGGTCTGGCTGCGCGTCTCAAGAACAGTTGCGTTGTCGGTCATGTCTCTGCAGATCCGCGAGCAATTTCGAGCCAAGTGTCATTGACGACTGCTATCGGTACGTGTTTCCCCGCGTTCACCATACAACCGAAAACGCTTAACGACCAGACTCCCGATGCCTAATAAATCCTTGATATAAGCACCACCCATTCCGGTTATATACCTCGCGCTCCGCCGCAGTGGAACTGATACGGCAACCGGAACAAGACGACCCGCATATATATATTGGGTTTCTCTTTGTGCTGATTGACTGGTGGCGCGTTAAAAAAAAACAAAAATACAGAGCCGCTACTATTCACGGCTTGAAAGCGAGATGGCGAGGCCAGCGAAAGGCTCCGCTTCTCGCGGGCGAATCAGAATCGTCGCCTGGATCGAAAGCAATCGCCACAGCTGGCGTGGCCTACTCCCCGCGCAACCACCGGGCCGCATCGATCGCGTAGTAAGTGAGGATCGCGTCCGCGCCGGCACGCTTCATCGCGGTGAGCGATTCCAGCACCACCGCTTTCTCATCAAGCCAGCCATTCTGCGACGCAGCTTTTAGCATCGCGTATTCGCCGCTGACCTGATACACAAACGTCGGCACGCCAAATGTGTCTTTCACGCGGCGCACGATGTCCAGGTACGGCAGGCCCGGCTTCACCATCACTGCGTCAGCACCTTCGCTGATGTCCAGCTCGACTTCGTGCAGCGCTTCGTCGCTGTTGGCGACGTCCATCTGGTAGGTGTGTTTGTTGCCTTTACCGAGATTCGCGGACGAACCGACCGCGTCGCGGAACGGCCCGTAGAACGCGGATGCGTACTTCGCTGAATAGGCGAGGATGCGCGTGTGGATGTAGCCGGCGTCTTCCAGTGCATCACGGATCGAGCCGATGCGGCCGTCCATCATGTCCGACGGCGCCACAAAATCCATGCCGGCCTCGGCCTGCGCCAGCGACATCTTGATCAGCGCCTCGACGGTCGGCTCGTTCATCACGTAACCCGCCTCGTCGATCAGGCCATCCTGTCCATGCGTGGTGTACGGATCGAGTGCGACGTCGCCGATCAGACCCAGCTCGGGATACTTCGCCTTCAGCGCGCGGGTGGCTCGCTGCATCAGGCTGTCAGGATTCCACGCCTCCGCCGCGTCCTCAGTCTTCACCGACGAACCCGGTGACGGGAACAATGCGAGCGCCGGGATGCCGAGTCGAGTGCATTCGCCAGCCAGCTTCAGCAGTTCGTCGATCGAGAGTCGATCCACACCTGGCATCGACGGCACCGCTTCGCGCTGCCCATCTCCCTCGATGACGAACGCGACCATGATCAGGTCGCTTGGCAGCAGGGTGTGCTCGCGCATCAAGGCACGGGAGAACGCATCGCGACGCATGCGGCGCATGCGGATGGCGGGAAAGCTCATCGCTGATCCTGGCTGGTCATATTCCCGCCATTTTAGGCCACAACGAAAGCCCGCGGTCGCGCTGCGACATCGGCTGCGCCACTTCGCAGCAAAGGGCGGACACCTGATCGTCACGCTTTTGGGTGCACGCTGGGCGCCACGGCCGGCCGTGCCCAACCGGGAGGAAGTCTCATGAGCAAGACCAAGCCTGTTGCGTCTACTGCCGACTGGCATTTGCCGGTCGGTGCCCACTACCTGGGGCCGCACGCACCGAACGAAACTCTCGAAGTGACTCTGGTTCTGCGGCGCAAGAACCCCCTGGGAAAGCTGGCCCGATCAACATCGCACAGCGCCCGGCATGCGGATTTCGTAGCTCGCTACGGTGCCGATCCGGCCGACGTGGAGCGCCTGCGAGCGTTCAGCCGTCAGCACGGCCTGCAAGAGGTTTCCTGCGAACCCGGCCGGCGGACGCTGCGCCTAAGTGGCACCGCGCAGGCCCTGCAGCAAGCGTTCGGCGTCCAGCTTGGCCATTACGAGTTGACGCCCGGTGGCACGCCCTATGTAGGGTCCGCGCAGGCACCCACGCTGCCCGATCCAGCCGTGATCGCGGTACTTGGACTGGATCGGCGCCCGGTTGCCACACCGCACTTCCGTATCGCGAAAGCGACGCCGGCCACGACCTATACCCCATTGCAGGTCGGCCAGTTGTACAACTTTCCCGCCGGTACCGACGGCACTGGCCAGACCATCGCGATCATTGAACTGGGCGGCGGCTATACGCAGGCCGATCTGGATACCTACTTCAGCGGTCTCGGCATTACGACACCTTCCGTCACCGCCGTTTCCGTCGACACCGGCAGCAACCAACCCGGTGGCTCGGCCGACGCGGAAGTGATGCTGGACATCGAGGTCGCTGGTGCGCTGGCACCGTCGGCCAAGCTGGTTGTCTACTTCGCCGGGAACACCGACCAGGGTTTCTACAATGCGATCTCGCAAGCCGCGCACAACACCAGCCTACCGTCCACGGTGATGTCGATCAGCTGGGGCGGCCCCGAAAGCAGCTGGAGCACAGCGTCCCGCAATGCCATGGAGACTGCCCTGGAAGATGCGGCCACGCTCGACGTGACGGTGACCGTAGCGGCCGGTGACAGCGGCTCCAGCGACGGCGTGAGTGGCGGCCAGCCGAATGTGGATTTCCCCGCGTCCAGCCCCTCCGTGCTGGCCTGCGGCGGCACCAAACTACTCGCCAGTGGCAGCACCATCAGCAGCGAAGTGGTGTGGAACGAAACTACCGCCGACGAGGGCGCCACCGGGGGTGGCGTCAGCACCGTATTCGCGTTGCCGAGCTGGCAGGCGGCATCGAACGTGCCCGCGGGACCGAATGGTTTCGTTGGACGCGGCGTGCCTGATGTGGCCGGGGATGCCGACCCGGTCACCGGCTACGACGTGCGCGTCGACGGCCAGAACGAGACCGTCGGGGGCACCAGCGCGGTTGCTCCGCTGTGGGCCGCGCTGGTGGCGCGGCTCAACCAACAACTCGGCCACTCGCTGGGCGCGGCCAATGCGGTCCTGTATGGCGCTGCCAGCAAGACGTTCCACGACATCACCCAGGGCAACAACGGCAGCTACCAGGCCGGCCCAGGCTGGGACGCGTGCACCGGGCTGGGTAGCCCGAACGGCCAGGCGCTGCTCAGCGCACTGCAGGCAACATCATCAAGTCCGGCACCGGCGCCTACCCCTGCACCAGCGCCCGCACCGGCCCCCAGCCCTGCCCCGACTCATAAGCACAAAGGCGGCAGCCACAAGCCACCCGCCTCCGGTGGCAAGCAGCCCAAGGGCAAATCGCCGACCTGACCCGGATTACCAGACACGGCGCGCCAAACACGGCGCGCCAGGAGACCGGACTTACCAGAGGTGATGGACGATGGGGGGCATTCACGGCAAGCTTGGCGTTTCCCCGCTTCACCCTATGGAGTTTCGATGCGCGTTTCCGCCCCGACCCTGCTCGCCGATCTCGGCGGAACCAATGTGCGCTTTGCAATTTCTGACCCGGCCGCGAGCACGCCGTTGCAGATGGATAACGTACGACGTTACCGGGTGAATGATTTCGCCTCGCTGGCCGACGCGATCCGCCAGTACTTTGTTGACAGTGGACTGCAGGCACAGCATGCGCTGATCGCCGCCGCCGGACGCATCAGCGAAGGCGAGACGGTGCAGATTACCAACAACCCATGGGCCATTTCGGCACAAAAACTGAAGGTCGAACTGGGTCTGCAGTCGGTGCGGCTGGTCAACGATTTTGCAGCGCAGAGCATGGCCGTGACGCTGCTGCAGCCGAGTGACCTGGTGCCCGTGGGCAAACTGCCGCTACCAAAGCTGGGTGCGCAAGACGAACAGACCTTCGTGATCGTCGGCCCGGGCACCGGCCTGGGCGTCGGTGGCCTGCTGTTGCGCCAGGGCAAGTGCAGTGTGTTGCAGACCGAAGGTGGCCACGCAGGTTTCGCGGCGCATACGCCGGAGGACATCGAAATCCTCAAGCGCCTCAACCAGCGCTACGGTCGGGTTTCCAATGAACGGCTGGTCTGTGGCAACGGCCTGGTGGATCTGTACGGCGTGCTCTGCGAAATCGCCGGGCAGACTCCCGAGCCGCTGAAGCCTGAAGACATCAGCACGCGTGCCAACGCGAACAGCGATCCGCTGTGCGTGCAGGTGGTGGAAACC
>Ga0302233_10001231_pt1 | contig 18225 bp, 27 predicted proteins | sample II_Palsa_N3_1_FD_193516 | JGI IMG/M metagenome (GOLD analysis project Ga0302233, IMG submission 193516) | Peat permafrost microbial communities from Stordalen Mire near Abisko, Sweden - II_Palsa_N3_1 | ecosystem: Environmental > Terrestrial > Soil > Palsa > Peat permafrost | place: Sweden... | reverse complement strand
CACACGCCGCACTGTGAGGAATACGGCATTTCCGACAAAGTGATGACGTCAAAAGGGGCGACATGCGTCGGATGTTTTGCACATGGCGGATGCTGGACGGCTGTGCGATCAGACTGCCGCGGGGATGATGACAGAGGCCCCCGCATCCCTCAGCCGCATTGCAAAACTACATTATTCTTGGGAATTGCGCACCTGAAGGGCGTAACTTCTTGGGATTGCGCACCTGCAGGCGGGAATTGAGCATCTGGAGGGTGTAATTCTAGGGAAATAGGCCGCGAGGTAGCCCTGATCACAGGAGTACGCGGCGGGTTGTCCGAAAGCAGTTCCGACAAAACGGGAAAACGAAACCAGGCTTCGTGTTGGAACAGAAACGACTTGCAGTTTTTTTTTTTGATTTCCTTGGAATCAAGGAGCACCCTCGTGGACACCCCCCCCCCCGAAAAAGGAGACAGGAGGGGGCTTGTGGTCGCCGCCTCCCCGTTCGCTAGCTGTCCTTCTGTGTGCAAACAACTGTCTGTCTGTTCTAACTCTGTTTTATTTTACCCTTGTCCAATCGCAAATCCCGCCGCGCCGATGCCGTTCTCGATTGCTGCGTTGCGTGCAAAGTTCGACAACGGCCAGACCAGGTAAGTGCACAAGAAAGTAGTCGACTGACTCACCTCTTTCCCTCTGTGTGCAAATCTCAGTCCCACGATGGGTGGATCGTCGTCCAAGGGAGCCGCAAACCGGGATGCCGCCGGGCAACTGTGCGGCTCGTGCGACCTCAACCCTGCGACCCACGAGTGCAGGACGTGCGACCTGCTGCTGTGCACGACCGAGGCCGACGCACACGCCATTGCCAAGAAGACCAAGGGGCACAAGCTGTTCCAGCTGCCCCCCAAGGGCACCGTCTCGTCGTCGCAGAGCAGGACCACCACGATGAAGGTCGACAAGAAGGCGGCCGCGACAGAGGGCAAGAAGGCAGCCGAGGCAAGCAAGAAGGCACTGGCCGAGGCGGAGAGGAAGGCCGCACTCGACAAGGTGGAGAAGACCGCCAAGGTCGACAAGAAGAAGCAGCCGCAGGAGGAGCCGCCTCAGCAGCAGCAGCAGCAACAGCAGCAGCAGCAGCAGCAGAAGCAGAGCGACGAGAATAACGTGGTCACAGTGAGCAGCAGCAGCAGCAGCGGTGGCCTCACCGTCTCGTTGGCCTCAACAGAGCCCTCTGAAGTGAGCAGCACCGATGGCGATGTCTCGTTGGAGCCCGAGGCGGCTGCGGGCAAGCCCAAGCGACAGGTCTCTGAGCACATTGCCAAGCGCATGACAGTACGTGATACCCACCGCCTGGAACCAAAGCCACTGACGCCTCCTTAGGTTGTGGAGGGAACCCTTGCCCAGACAGACGCCAAGGACAGCCTGGAGGAGATCAACAGCGCGATCACGCGACTGAAGAAGGACGACGAGACCCTGACCGAGCTCAACATCAGCAACTCGATCTACTTTCTGCAGGCCGAGGAGAAGCCACGGCTGGCCAAGCAGCTCGAGCTGGCCGAGGCCCTCTCCAAGAACACGCACCTGCTGACGCTTTTGCTTGTGCACAACAACCTCGACGACGAGTTTGCGGTCGCGATCTCGCAGGCCCTGGCCGTCAACAAGTCGATCACCGTGCTCAACCTCGAGTCCAATAACATCACGGGCGTGGGCACAATAGCACTGGCCAACATGCTCACGGCCAACAGCACCCTCCGCGAGCTCAGGCTCAATAACCAAAAGTTCCTCATCTCGACCGAGGGCGAGGAGGCCCTCATGCACGCCCTCGAGGTGAACGAGACCCTGGTACTCCAAATAATAAAATAGCAGGCGATAGTTATTAATAATTAAATACAGGTCAAACTAAACCTCAATATCCGCGACATGGGCGTTCGCCAAGCCATCGAAAAACACCTATCGGAGAACCTGGATCGTGTCCGCAAGGAGCGGTACGAGGCCAATAAGGAGCAGATTGTCGTGCCCTTGGTGAGCCCACCGAAATAAAACCTCATTTTAGTTGATAAAATTGCAATAGACCGACCTCAAGCGAAAAATCATGTCAATCTTCACCGACAACAACGAGGGCGACACGGTGGACTTTAGCATGGACATGGAGTTCCAAAAGCTCAAGGAGGACGAGAAGGTGGCGCTGGCCACGGGCCTGGCCAACAACACCCACGTCAAGACGCTCAAGCTGGTCAAGTGTGGGCTGCGCGACACGTTTGCCGAGGAGCTGGGCAAGTCTCTCAAGACCAACAGGGCGCTCGAGGTGATCACGCTCGAGTCCAACACGATCACGGGGTCGGGCGTTGCGGCCCTCGCGGACGGACTCAAGGAGAACCAGACCCTGAAGGAACTCCGTCTCATGGGCCAGACCGCAGCCATCTCCACCGACGGCGAGCAGGCCCTGGCCAAGATGCTCGAGGTCAACACCACGCTCATCAAGATTGGCTTGCAAATCCGCGACCCGACCGCTCGTGAGCGCATCGACAAGGCCCTCCGTCGCAACAACGACCTCGTGCGCCAACAGCGACAGCGTGCGTCCATGGTCGCCGACTAAGCGCACGAATCCTATTTTCTCTCTCTCTCTCTCCCCCCATTACCCCAGTCCTTTGTATCATTTTTTAAAATCGTATGAACTCCTCTGCACACACATGGAGTGGCCGTCTTCCCTGCAAGCTAAACGACCAACCGGGGCTTCTTGACCTTGAGGCCGGTGTCGAGCCTTTCGCCGACGTCGAAGAAGCGCACGCTGTTGTTTGCCTCCCAGTGTCTCTTGGCATAGTTGAGTGCGGCCAGGTTGAACCCGACCATGTTCTTTTGCTGCTCGATCGCGGCGCGGGTCTTGGTCCTGAGCGAGTCGAGCATGGCGCGGTGGCTGCGGTTGGCGATGAGCTGATCCTGGTGCGTGGCCAGGAGGAAAAACAGCACGCGACACGACAGCTCCAGCTTCCATCCCAGCTGGATCCACTCGTCCAGCAATGCCAGCAATCGCAACACAAAGGCAAAGGGGAGGACCAACATGGCCTCTTCCAGCTCGGCCGACGGGATGGCGGCAACCGTGAGCAGGACATAGTGCGACGGGTTGAGGGCGTTGGTGGCCATCAGCATCGGGTGCGGCGTGGGCTTGGCCTGGTGCGACGGATGCAGCTCGTACTCGTCCAGCTTGGCCTGCTCGACAGCGGCAAGGTCCATGGCGTCGATGATCCGCTCAGCGCCCTTGAGGGTCGCTGCGGTTGCTTTTCCGGCAGAGGTCGTATCGGCGTCGTCGCTCTTCTCCTCGGTCGTGGTCGACCGCTCAGCTGCGCCCTCCTCAAAGAGGGTCTCCATCTCCTTTTCCCTCTCCTCCTCCAAAAACACCTAAACAATAAAGAGAAATAATTATTACAACAACTTACTGATTGGTACCTGCTCGTCGCTGCGCTCGGCGATCCGAAGGGCGCGATCCGCACCACCCGATACGACCATGTCGCCCAGACGGCTCACCGCGAGCGACCAGACCACGCCAAAGTGCGTCACAGGCTCGCCCAGTTTCTGGATCAGCTCAAACTTGTCGCCGTCCCAGTGCTTGACAAGCTTGTCCTTGCCGCTGGAGAAAAAGTAGTGCGTGTTGGGCACAAACTGGACCCCGGTCACGGCATCGGCATGGGCCAGGAGCGAGCGGTGGCAGTCGCCAAAGTCGAGGCCCCAGATCTTGACCGTTTTATCGGCCGATCCTAATAATTCGTTTCGTTCAATAATTATTTGTTGCCCTTTCTTTTTTTCTCTACCAGAGATCAAGAGGGTGCTGTCCGAAGAGATGTCGAGCGACATGACGGGCAGCTTGTGGCCATAGAGCGAGAGGAAGAACTTGAGGGTGTCGAGATAAAAGACCTTGACGGTCGAGTCCAACAGGGCCACGGCGATGAGCTTGCCGTCGGGGGAGCAACGCAGGGCAAGGACCTCGTCGGTCATCTGCAGCGTCCTCGTGTGGACGATCGTCACCCTGCGAACGGCCTGCCCGTCCTCGTTTGTTTCCGTCACGAGCTCAAACTCCCAGAACTTGACGTCGTGGTCGGCCGATCCCGACACGAGTCCCTTGCCTTGATAGTTATTGTTTTAATTGCTGTGTTCGCTTGAATAAAGAAAGAAAGGGGGTACCGTCAGGGGTGATCTGCATCGACCAGACCGACTTGGAGTGGGCCTGCGGAAGGGAAAAGATCTCCTCGCCCGAGGAGACGTCGTAGAGGGTGATCGCGCCAGTCTTGGTGCCAACGACGATCTGGCGGTTGCCGGGGGTGAAGAGGACGCACATGACGTTGCCCTCGCCCTCAAAGCTGCGGATACACGCCCGCGTCTCCGAGTTGTACAGCTTGACCGTCTATTTTAAATGTAAATCGACTCGGACAAAAAGAAAGTACATCAGTTTTCTTACGTTGGATGCACCAGCGGCGATGAGGTTGTCGCCAATGGCAACGGCGCGGACATCGCCCTTGAGCGCCTCGCGCTGGATGGCCACGTCCATGACGGTCTCGCACTGGCCGGCGTCAAAGCCTTTGGGCGAGGACACGCACACAAACTTGTGGATTTCGATCGAGTTGCTTTTTGGACAGACGAGTGAGAATTAAAAAAAGCTAAAATAAATAGATACTTTTGCATGGCCAGGAGGAAGCGAAAGGTGAGCTTGTTCTGGTCCTTGGCCACGAGCACGACGTCGGTCGAGATGATCTTGGGCGACGTCGAGCGGAGGATGGCGAGGGAGGCCATTCGGTCTGCCGCCAGTGGTGCCTCGCGGCCCTTCTTGGCCGCCTTCTTGGTGGCGGCCTTGTCGTCGTACAGCTGGAAGATCTCGACCTCTTTGGAGGCGGCCTGGCAGGCAAGGAGGCGCTGCTCGATAAAGCGGACACAGACTGTGCGATCCCCCGTAGACACGGTCCGTTGTACGGGGCCAATGAGCGTAATTGCGCGTGAGGAGGACGTTTGTGGGTCGGCGTCCTGCTGGGCCGCAGCGAGATCGACCAGGGACGTGGCCGTGAGCTGCTGCCCCAGCTTGTCCTTGTCGATCCTCCACAGCTGCAGCTCCGCGTCGCTGGACCCCGTCACGAGCAGCGTCTCGTCGGCGTTGACGTCCATCGACCACACCTCTGAGCGGTGCGCCACGAGGGTCTCGACGCAGTGGGTCGTGGGCACGTCCCACAGCTTGACGAGCGTGTCCTTGGAGCTGGTCAGCAGCTGGTCGGCGTGCTTGAGGAAGACGATGGCCGTGATGGCGTCCTTGTGTCCCTTCAACCTACGGATGGTACTCTGTTGATGCATGTCTTTCCCCTTGCCTTAAGATGGCGCGCGTACCTAAAGAGACCACGTTCGCCCACCACGTCCCACACGATCACGTCCGTGTCCTTCGACCCCGAGGCCAGCCGTGTGCCCGTCCGGTCAAAGGCCAGGGCCGACACGGCATTGCGATGCCCGTTGAACGTGGTGATGCTGATCCCGCTGGGATGCTGCCACAGCTGCACGCTGCCGTCGGCATAGCCCACTGCCGCCGTCGCGCCGTCGGGGCTGAGGGCCAGGGCCGTCACCTCGTGCTTGTCGCCGCGCCACAGGGCCACCTGCACGCCCCGCTTGGCCTCCCACACGACCACGTTCTCGCCCGCGGCGGCAAAGCAGAGACGGCCACCGCGATCCAGCAGCGCAGCAGGCGGATGGGTCGACGCACCGCTCACCACGACGCCCAGCGACGCACGCGGCTCGTAGCGCAAGTAGGACTTGACCATTGGCAGGAGAGAGCGAGCGAAAAATAGCGAGCCATGTGGCGGACGCGTGATGTCATATTTCGTCATCAGTTGGTTGTGTCTTTCCTCTCTCTTTTTTTCGCGTCTTGTTCTAACGCACGCGCCTCCCGGCCAAACCAACGGGGACAGACAGATGGTCAATCTCAAGCACGTGACGTCGGTGTCGATGTCGTTCAGCCCTTTCGCGGGCGGGTCTGCGACTGCGGCGGTGCGTCTGTTCCTCAACATGATCACGAGCGACAAGGTGGCCAAGACCAACCCGAGCTGTGCGCTCAAGACGACGCTGCTGCCGCCGCCGGCCACGCCCGGGGAGAACCAGGGCGCGGGCATCGCCGTCACGTACAAGGACAACAAGGTGATCAAGTACGACCCGTCCACCAGCAAGAAGATATTGCCCTTTCTGCAGCAGTTGGAGCAGCACTCGCTGGGCCTGGAGCAGCCGGCGGCGGGTGGTGGTGCTGCCAAGGCTGCTGGCAAGCGGTAAATTAGATCGGTGTACAGCACAAAAATAGTTGGCTCTTCAAGTTGTTCCTTTTTTATTTTAATTCATGCCTTGAAAGCAAGGTGCGTTGTATTACAAGATTGTAGCGGACTGAACAGGAAAAGACAGGGCATTGCAAAGAGAACCAGACAAGGACCAACGCGCATAAGAAAATAGGAAATATGATATTAAAAAAAGGGACACTGGCTGTAAATATTAAAAAGAGGGGGAAGAGAGGCATCGGAATAGAGTTTATATTAATAAAACTTTTGGGTTTGTATACTTAGGACGAGGCGGGCTGGGCGAGGAGGTTGATGGGTCGAGGGTGACCACGCTGTCGCTGGTAGATGCCACAGGCATTGCAGACGAGGTTGTTGTCACGATCGCGGCGCCACGCGGGGGTGCTGCGGACGCCGCAGTGCGAGCACTCTGCCTTGCGCATCCGGGGTGTGATCTTGGTGCGACGGCCACTGGAGGCCGAGGAGGACGGGGCCGACCCGGTTCGCTTGGTGGTCTTTCCAGCTGGCGATTGCACGGCGGCCATGAAAGGAGAGGCAGAGGCAGAGGCAGAGCCGTTAGGAGGCGACGACACCGGCGACATGTGATTTAGCTGGTGGTGCGGCGGGTGGCTGCTCTTGGTCGTGACCTCGAGCGTGTACGACTTCTCCTTCTTGAGCGTGGGCGTGCTGCTGTCGCAGTGGAGGGACTGGTAGGTGTCGGTGATGATGGGCTGGATTGCGGGGGCGCTGTTGTTGCGGCCGCGCGTCGCCTTGTTGCTGGTAGAGCCGTCCATCGTGGTGGCAGTGGGCGAGATGAGCGACGGCTGGATGGTCGTGGGCAGGGCCAGGCCGGTCAGGCCGATCAACACGTTGTCGTCCTCGTTGAGGTGGCCACGCACAGCGTGCTGAGGGGAAAAGTAGTCGCCGGGGAGGGTCGACACGGACGAGCCAGGGATGGTGTTGCGACGGAGCTGGTGTTGGTAGCTGTGTTGTTGCTGCTGGTCGTACAGGCTGCTGTCGCTGAAGCGGTTGTTGAGGGCATAGGACCACTGTGCTGCTTGGGCGGCGGCTGCTGCTGCTGCTTGGGACGAGGCGGGATCCTCGTCGGCGTAGTGGTAGTGGTCGCCGTTGCCGCACTGGCTGCAGGACGAGAGGCTGTCGTCGTCAAAGGCATCGCTGGTGAGCTGCTGCTGGTGAGGCTCGTGCGGATTCTGCTCGCCGTACTGCTGCTGGTGTTGTTGGAAGACAGCGGCCGAGGTGGCGGAGAGATCGATGTAGTGCTGCTGCTGCTGCTGCTGCTGCTGCTGGAGAAAATACTCTTGAGGGGCGCAGTGGGGCGACGTGTGCGCAGGCAGGTCAAAGGCACCAGAGCCCGTCTCGGAGGACCACGAGGAGGACGACTGGTGGTTCTGGATGTTGCGCTGTTGCTGCTGCTGCTGCTGCTGCTGCTTTTGCTGGTGGATGTACTTGAAACCGGTGGAGTCGTCAAACGTGGCCGATGCGCCAGGGGCCTCGGCGGCTGAGGTGCTGTAGTGGCTGGCTGAGGTGCTGCTGGTTGTGAAGATGTTGCTGAGGAGGTCGCCGCTCGCGTGGTAGTGGTCCATGTCGTGGCTGGCGCCGGTGCTGATCCCGCCCATGAAGTCGGACGAGGTGGTGCGGAAGAGGGAGCCTCCCGTGGTGAAGCCGGTGGAGGACGTGCGGCGGCCCTTGACCTCGGCCGTGACACCAAAGGACAGGTTGAGCTGGGGGATGTAGAGCGGGTCCAGCTGGAGGCCGACCGTAGTGGCGGTGGCGCTGGACGGGATGATGTAGTCGTCCAGGCGGGGGTCGGCCAGCGACGAGAGACGGCTGCTGGGGTGGGCAAACATGACGGGGGACGGTGTGGCCTGTCATTGAAGGAGCAAAAAAAAAACAACAACAACGACGAGTGAGAAAATTGTGAAACAAACAATGTTTGGTCTGGAAACGAGTTTCGAGTTGCTTATCGACTCGCTCGGCAATGTACACGAAACGCGCAAAGGTCGCAACCTGCGGCCGTGCCTCCCCGAAAAAGGGAAGGTCGTGCAAAGGGCAGGCGGGGACAACAGGGCCAAGCAACAGAAAAAGAACGGTGACCAAAAAAAGAAAGAGGGTCAAAAAGGAAATAGCGACAGCTTGACACCAGCAGGCAGTAACGACAGAGAAGGAAGCAGCAGCAGCACACGCAGAGGGGGGAGAAGAGAAGAAAAGAGAAGAGAGGGAACGGGCGCAAAAAAGACAGCCGAAGGCACAATTGGCATTCATATAGATACAAAGCATTCCTTTCTGAAACAGTATTTATTCCTCTCTGTGTGTGTTTTCTGCCATGCCAGCGCGCAACGGCGAGGCAGGTAGGCAGGCAAGAGAAGAGCAGCGGCGCGGAGGGGGGGAGGGAGGGAAAGTGGCGCGAGGGAGGCGGGGGCAGCAACGTGTGGGAAAGGGCGAGCGAGTGCCTGGAGGCGGGCGTGCGAGAGGGAATGACTGGGACGTAAACAGCACGCTTTCGAGCGAGGAACATAAAAAACCAGATGGGCCGAGCGAGAGGGAGAGGAGAAAAGGGTGGGGGCGACAAAAAGGGGAGGCACGGCACCATTTCGGCTGCCGATAGGAAAGCACGACAATATAGGTGGCGATGCCCTCCTTTTCAACCGGAAAGGAGAATTAAAAGAAAGAGGGACGAGCGCGTGGTGAGAGGAAGAGAGGAAGAGAGAGAGAGAGAGAGAGAAAGAGAGAAAGAGGAAGAGCGACAGCACGAGGCAAGCGGGAACGGAAAGAAGGGAAAGGGAGAGAGAAAAAAAAGGGCATTCGATGGTGTCGACAATCTGAGCACCGTTTGTTTGCCCACTCGCGCAACGCGCTTTGTAACAAGGAAGAATTCCGTGTTTATTAAAGTTTCATGTGGTTTCAAAATGAAGCGACAGCGCAGAAAGAGGACGCAGAGGAGAGCAGAGGCGAGGGGAGGGGGGGACGCGCTGTTGCGAGTGTCGACAAAATACGCCGACGAGTCGCGTTAAAGGCCGGGGTCACGAGAGAAAAAAACACACGCACAGACATGGAAGAATTGTTTCAGCCAGATGAGAGGACCGTCGCGACAGAATGAGAGAGCGCCGCGGTTGTCGAGAGCACAGAAAAACAAAAACAAGAGGACGAAAGCCCGTCTCTCTCGTTCTCACGCGAGAGAGGGAGCCGCCAGGAGGTAAAATAGGAAAATGAGGAGGGAAACTCGCTGGGTGGCCATCCCTGAACGACAGGAAAAAAAAAAAAGGTGTGATAAGGAGGGCGGTGGAGAAAAAAAAGAACAGGCCCCTTTAGTCGAAGATTACCTTTTCCGTGGGTACGTGGGAATTTTTGTTGTTGCTCTTCCCAGCACATAAAGGCCGAATGAGCAGCCAAATAGGATCCTAATCGGTATTTGGCAACAAAATCTTATTCAAGGAGGACTGTCGCGGGTCCAAAAAGCCAAACAACACGGAGGAGTGGACAAGCACGCGAAAGCGGCTTGCAAAGGAGAGAAGCTGGAAACGAGTTTCGTGCGCGTTTCACCGTATGCCTTTTATTTGACCGCTCAATCTGAACAGAAAATGGCATGGCAACCCCTCTCGTCCTCGCTGAGATAATAGCGCCCAAACGCGGGGTGTCCGGCGGATATGGGCTATAAAATCGATCGAACAACGTATCTGTGTTTGCGCTCTGTTGTTTGTTCCCACCAATTTTCTCCGTTTGGGTTGGATCGATCAACACCCGGCCCTCCCTTTCGCGTCAAATCAATTGGCACATGTTACAAAACGAGACCAGCTGACGCCGCCGGTCGGAGGGTTTCTAAGCAGAAGAAGATGTCGCGAAAAACTCGCCGCTGTCGGCGTTATACGCATCCTCCGACACCGGCTCGTCCTCGTCGGCCACGGCCGGGAACACGAGCGGCAAAAGGGGCTTAAGGTGCACGAGCAGCGGGAAGGTGCGCGCGGTCACTTGGACGAGGTCAAAGGCGAGCCCGGTCCTGTGGTTCCACATCGTGTTGAGCGAGGCGGCGGACGACGACGAGCCGTCCTCGCTGGGATCGGTCGTGTAGAGCTCGGGCGCACGGGGGTACCGCTGGCTAAAGTGGGTCAGGAGGCATCGTCTGGCGTTCATCCTTTAAAATATATGATTGAGAAAAAAAAATTATCATCTATGATTGTCATCCTTACTCGTGGGCGACTTTGATGGCCTGGCCGATCGTGCTGTGCCTCTTGAGGGCGGCCTCCTTCTCCATCCCGTCCTCGAACGTGGCCTCGTGGATGAGCAGGTCGCAGTCGCTGCCCTCGTGGATCAGCGGTGTGCAGGGCTTTGTGTCGCCCGAGTAGACCACACGGAACGGCGGCGCTGCTGCACGGTCGACCACGTAGCCAAAGGCGCCCTGGCAGTGGTACACGGTGACGCAGCGGAGGGCGCTGGCCCCGATGGCAGCGAGCAGGCCCGGATCGGGACGCTTCTGCAGCGCCTGGTTGGTGAGGAACACATAGGGCGGGAGGGGCTCGATCGTGGTTGTGTAGTCAAACAGGTATCGCTCGACACTCGGCGGCCCGACAACGTAAAGGGGCTCGTTGGTGTAGGTCGCACGCTCAAACAGAAAGGAGATGGTGCCCATGTGGTGATCCGCGTGGTGATGCGACACAAACACGCACTTGATGCCTGCAAACTGCTTGGCCTGCTGGGCATAGTCGTTGCTCATGAGGCGCAGCAGCTGGAGCGTCGTCCCCTCGCCACAGTCAAACAGGAACGAAGGGTGATCGGGGCCATTTAGTTGCACCCAGATCGACGTAACTATTAAATAACAATGATCCTTTTTCGATTTGTTTTGGTTTTTGTTTTTGTCTTACCGTTGCGGAGCGTCGACGGACAAGCCGATCCTGTGCCCAGTGGCGTCACACACCAGTTTCCCTCGTCCAGCTCGGCGGTCCTGCACCGCTCGTAGTAGGCAGCTGTCTCCCCGGCGAACCCCTCGCGTGCCTGCAGCACCGAAATGGCTGTGCTGCGGCTCTCCTCGGCCGTGGGCAATACGGCATGGGTCGGCACCACGAGCAGCTTGTTGTCGGGGAACTTGGCCTGGAGGGATCGACCGAGCCTCAAGATGACGCTGTTGGTCTGCGAGCCCGCGAGCACCAGCTCGGGCCACGCGGCAAAGGGGAACGGGTGGGAGGCCAAGGTCGATGCAACGCCCAGGGCAGCCCAGTTGACCGAGAGCGGGAGGGCCAGATCGGGCTGGAGGTGGCCGATCGTGGCGTGGGTGCAGGCGGCGTGGGCAAACACATCGCGGCTGTCCTGGTCGGTGGGTGTTTTGCCCCACAGTTGGTTTGCGGCAGCATCGATAACCACATGCTAAAACAAATAAATAAAAAAAAGAATTATAAAGGATAAGAGGGGGGGTGTTCCTTTTACCTGTGTAGTTGGGCCAAAGGCATGCACCCATTGGCGGTACCTCTCGTCCACGAGCACCGAGGGCGGGCCCATGTGGTACAGCAGGACCGCGCCCGTGCGATTGCCCTGGATGCTGGCAAAGGCCGGCGACGACACGAGCTGGTCGATGAAGGCGAGGGTTGGACAGGTTACGACAATGAGGTGCTCGCCGGGCCTGCCCTCTTCGAGGCATTGGTGCGGATGCACCGTGCGCCCGTCGGCGAGGGTCACGGGGCTGCCCTCTTTGAGCTGCTTGAACATCGGGCCTGGTGGGACGCCGAGGGCTTTGGCCTGGTCGACGAGGAGCTTGCCCAGTGGGGCCACCAGCTCGACAATGTACACAAGGGCAGAGTCGTCGACCAGGTTCTTGGGCACCTCATTGCTGTCGTCTTCTGTGTCCTTTTCGGCGTTGCGCCCCCGCTTGCGGGTGACGCCTTCGGTGGCATTTGCGTCAAACATGGATGCAACGATCTCTGTGTAGATAGTAAAATTAAAATAAAGCATACCGATGGATATTACGGTCTGCTTGCCGTTTTGCCTCTAGTTCTTCCGTTGTTCGCTCGATCGGCTGGTCGGCACGGCTCGTTATGACGACGGCCCTTACGGTGATGTTTTTGTCCTTGAACACCTCGACCAGGCTGCCCCGTGGCTGGTGTGGCTGCGGACTCACCTCGACCAGGTTGACGTGCATGTTTTTCCGCGCGATAAAGTAGCTCGTGCTTGCGATCCACGCGGCAATGTTGGGCGGGGCATACACGGTGGTACTGGCCTTGCCGCCTGCCGGTACGCTGTCGGCCATCGTCAGCAGCACGCCCGGCAGGCCCGCCAAATGGTCCCAGCGACAACGGGACAGGAACATGTGCTGCATCCGTGGCAGCCGGGCGTGGTACTCGCCCGCAAGCCGCTGCACCGACTCGCCCATGCCGCCAAAGACGTACCGCTTGTCATCGATGCGCAGCACGACCGTCCCGGCCACGGCCGTCTCAAACTCTGCGGGAAGAAAGACATGCCATCATTTGACGTAATTCTCTGCTGTGTTCTTTTTACCTGGATATATCGCCCGCACAGCCGATTGAGCAGCCGAATGAGCAGCCTGGGCGGCCTGGGCAGCGGGCGTCAGGCGTGAACGGGCCATCGCGAGCACGCTGACGGTTGGCGAGCCGGCCATTCTGAGCGTAAAACCTAGGGGCGAAAGTGGGCCACATGGCCCTAGTTTTCGTTCGAGATTTTTGAAAAATCGGAAATCCTACAACCTTTTTAATTTTTAATTCTATATATCAGTCGCCTGTGCAGCCCTCCCTCTTGAGGCCATCGTACAACGCCATCGCCACCTCGCGGCAGGCCCGCTCCCACAGCTGCGAGACGTAGACGGTGCAGAGTTTGTCCAGCTTGTACTCCATCGTGCGGGCAAAGGCGATGGCAAAGGCCTCAAACTGCCGCTTGGTCAGGCGCATGTGGGCGTGCACCTTGACGAGGTGCTTGATCGACGTGTCCGCGCCCCACTTGCCCGTGGTGATCACGCCCAGCATCACGCGGATGACCTCGCCGGCCTTGGACCGGTTCTCGGGGAAGAGACTGCGCGACTCGGGCGACAGCTTGAAAAACTTGTCGTAAAACGCCACGTGGAAGACCTTCTTGGTCACCAGATCGGCCAGGCTGACGTGCGGGGGCTCAGCGGCGTTGCTCCCGGTAGTCTGCAGCGTGCCTGCCTCGCTGCAGGACGAGTGGATCGAGGAGGCGTCGTCGTTGTCGCAATGCTGGCTGTGCACGGACCGGGTGTCGGACCCAGAGGACGACGGGGCCGGGGGGTTGCGGTTGTAGTCGGCGTTGGCCACGATCATCCACGTGAAGCGCAGCAGCTCGTGCTCGGCTTCGGTCAGGTTGAGGCGGGAGGTGCTGTTGCCCATCGTGTTGTTGTCGCTTTGCAAAGTGTCGGTGCTTGAGTTTGTGCGGCTCTTCTTGTACTCACCGCGAACGACACAGCCATGACGCGGTTGAGTCAAATCGGGAGGGGGGGAGGTGAGTGCTGCATTCTTGAGTCATAGCTGAAGAAAAAGTGAGTAAAACAGAGACGGAGCCATGTGGGATGACGACGTAAAAACTATTCCACCACAGAGCCGCCCGATCCAACAAACAAAGACGCCCGATCCGTCCAAAAAAAAAAAAGAAAGGACAAATACAAAAATCGATGACGTCATCAGAGTCGGCCCGTGTGTTGTGGCTTGCCACGTCGGCATGGTCGTGGGCCCAGGTGGGCGCGCACCTGGTGACTTCGGTTGTATTGTTTGTCCCCGTGGTGTTGCTGCGGGTGTACGTGTCGATGTGGGCGAGCGTGCTCGCGGTGGTGTACTCGCCCGTGATGATGGCTGTTATCCTGGTAGGGGCACATGCAGTGCACGATGGCAAGGCGGAGCGGGACAGTGTGGGATGGATACTGGTGCGTGCTCTCACAATGACGTGGCCGCTGGTCAAGGGGATTGTTCGGAGTGTCAGTCCCGAGTGGCCCTTGCTGGATCTGGTGCCGCCGATTGTCCTGCTGGAAGGAGCGAACATCGAGGACGCGGCAAGGCAGTCGAGGGAGATCATGCGGCGCAACCAGTACCTGTTTCGGGCAATACTCGGGGCTGTCGTGGTCATTTTTGTGGTGTCGTTTGGTGCAGTGTGCGTCCCTTTGTTTGTGTTTCTTCGCCCCATTGCCAAGTTCCTCAGGGAGCAGCCGGACTGGGTCGTGCTCGTGTTTGCGTTGGGCCTGTTTGAGATGATGCTGTTTGTGTCTGTGTACCCGGCGGTACAGATGTATGCCGCGTTTTATCTCTACGTTCGCGACCAGCAGCGAGAGCAAGAGCGACAGCTGGGGCAGCAGGATCTGCCCAAGGAGGACCCCACCGAGCTGACGATCGTCTGAGCTAAAATAAGTGTCAAGTGTGGTTGTAATGAAAGGAATAAGTCAGCAGAAATGTCACGACCCCATCCTGTTAAAGTTTTTTTTTGTTTTTACAGCTAAATTGTATCGCTTTCGGCTTGGAGGCCATAGCCCGAAGTGATGTCCTCGATCGTGCGCCCCTTTGTCTCTGGCACGAGGATGAACGTGAGCACGACCGCGACGACGTTGGTGGCGATGAACGGGATGAACACGTAGTTCTCCGTGAGGGCGAGCGACATGATGGGAAAGAGCTGGACCACGACAAAGTTGGACAGCCAGTTGACGGGCACGGCGACGGACGAGGCCGTCGCGACGTAGGCCGTCGGGAAGATCTCTGAGATGATGATGAAGGGGATCGGTCCCAGGCCCACGGCAAACGTGAGCACAAACATGAACGTGCAGATCACGCCGAGCACACTGATGTCGTAGACGTACGAGATGACGTAGAAGACAGCCACGGTTGCCATGCCTGCCTCGCCGCTGTTTGGTTCGGCGGGGGGGCTGGTTAGCGGATCGCAACAAGGGGAAACACGTACAAGAGAAGGAGAGGGCGCCGCCCCAGCTTGTCCATGAGGTAGACTGCGAGCACGGTCAGGAGGACGTTCCACAGGCCGATCATGATCGTGAGCAGCTGCGAGTACTCGGGCATGGTGGCCGCAAACAGGCTGGACGAGTAGGCAAAGACAATGTTGATGCCGGAGAACTGCTGGGCGAGACTGAGCATGACGGCGACAAAGAGAGGCGTCCACAGGCCGCGGTGGCTCAGCAGGCGGGCGATGGCAAGCCCCTTTTCCTCTTGCACGTGGGACTGGGCCAGCATGATCTGCTGCACCTCTGCGTCGACGTCGTCCGAGGCACGCAGCTGGACCAGGGCCGCGTTGGCCTGCTCGATCTGGCGCTGGCGAACGAGGAAGCGGGGCGACTCGACGCAAAAGGGGATGAGCAAGAGCTGCCCTAGGGAGAAGCCGATGGTGAGCCCGTTGAGCCAGCGCCAGCCCGGGGCGTAGTTGAACACGAGGCCAAACAGCTGGGCAACGAGGATGCCGATGGTCAGAATGAGCTAAAGGAAGAGGAAAAAAAAAAAGGTGGGTGGGAGACGACGAAACAAGGCAACGTTACTTGGAAATATGTGCCAAATGCGCCACGCAGGTTGGGAGGGGATATTTCGCCAATGTACATCGGTACCGCCACGGACGATGCACCCCCGCCCAGGCCGATAACGAACCGCCCGCCCATCAGCATGCTCGTCTGAGATAATTATTAAAATAATAAATATATACTGTCTTTTTTACATTGATCGAAAGGGCGACGATGAGGGGCCCCGCAATGCTAAACACGTTTGACGCAATGACGACGTTGCGCCTGCCCAGCAGATCCGCAAAGTAGCCTGCCATGATGCCGCCCGTCATGCCGCCCAGATAGTAGATCCCCTGGACCAGGCCCCATTCGGACTCGCTCATGTGGAAGCACGAGGGGAACACGTGGTCAAGGGTGCTGCCGGCGCACTCCTCGGCCGTGGCGTTGGCGCCCTTGATTAGCGCGGCGGGGATGTCCAGCACGCTGATGTGGTACCCGTAGTTGAACGCGGAGACGCACATGACCGCTGCTCCATCAAGTCAGGACAATAAAGCCAAAGGGACCGGGTTCGTACTGGCACAAAACACGAGGTACGCCGTCAGCTTGCCCGGCTTGACCTCATCGTGCTCGCCGTTGACGTTGAGCAGACGGGACCGCTCCGATGGGGCTGTTTTTGCGTGCCGGTTAGGTCAAAAAGCAACGCCGTGAGGAAGGTACGTGAGTGTGCGGCCATAAAAACAAGTGTGTGTCCCACCTGGTCCAACAAGTTGGGGACGACACTGTGCATGTGACCGGATGACTCTTTCAAGTTGTTTTTCCCTCCTTCCTCACCCAGTCGGCATGAGCCTGACCAAGAAGACGGCCGAGGTGAGCGCAGAGCTGGCCACGGAGCGCAAGGCAGCGTCGTTCCCCGTGCGAGAAATGACGTACTTCCTGGACGGAGGGTACGTGCCATGAAAAAGATGAAAAAGATGGGGATCCCACCTGCTGAACGTGCCCGTCCTGCTGCTGCTTTGCAGTGCCGACAAGACTGCGCGCAAGGAGCGTATCCGTGCGCTTGTGACGGAGGATCCCGTGTTTGCGCGCCAGGACTCGTACTTTAACGACCGTCCGACGCAGTACAAGCGCGCACTGGAGAAGATGAGCCGCGCGATGCAGCGCAGGAAGGAGCTGGGCCTGAGCGAGGAGGACAGCCGTCTCTTCAAGAGCTTTATCGGCGATGCTCTGCCCGTACTTATTGGGTTCGGGGTTTTGTGGGGTAATTGAGCGATGGGGTCACCCTTTATTTTCATGATAGACGTTCCTGCACGACAACGTGTTTGTGCCCAACCTGCTGGGCCAGCTCAACGCGGAGCAGCAGGCCAAGTGGGTCAAGAAGGCGCAGGACTACAAGATCATTGGCTGCTACGCCCAGGTACCGTGCCCTAGCGTATCAAATAATAATTGCAAATGAATTAGACTGAGCTCGGCCATGGCTCCAACGTGCGCGGCCTCGAGACCACGGCCAAGTTCATCCCCGAGACCGATCAGTTTGAGATCCACTCGCCGACGTTGACCTCGACCAAGTGGTGGCCTGGCTGCATGGGTACGAACAATGCACATAAATAACTAAAACTAATCAACTAAAACAAGGTTGCACCGCCAACTACGCCGTCGTGTACGCGCGCCTGCTCCTGCCCGACAAGGACTATGGCGTGCACCCTTTCCTGGTGCAGATCCGCTCGCTGGAGGACCACGTGCCGCTCAAGGGAATCGTCGTGGGCGACATTGGCCCCAAGTTTGGCACCAACGCCAACGACAACGGGTTCCTGCGCTTTGACCGTGTGCGCATCCCTCGCGACCAGATGCTGATGCGCTACGCCAACGTGTCGCGCGAGGGACGCTACTCGACGCCGCCGCACGCCAAGCTGTCGTACGGCACGATGGTGTACGTGCGCGCCACGCTCGTGCAGGCCGCCGGCCACACGCTGTCGCAGGCCGTGACCATCGCCACGCGCTACGCCGTGCAGCGCAAGCAGGGCTACCAGGGCGAGAACAAGCACGAGACGGCCATCATCGACTACCGCATGCAGCAGTACCGCCTCTTCCCCCTCCTCGCCGCAAGCTACGCTCTCCAGATCACTGGGCGGTACATGATGCAGCTGTACGAGAGCCTGCAGAAGAACATGGCAGCGGGCGATCTGTCCATGCTGGCAGAGGTGCACGCGTCCTCGAGTGGCCTCAAGGCGCTCACGACGTGGATCGCGTCAGCTGGAATCGAAGAGTGCCGGCGCGCGTGCGGAGGCCACGTAATAAAATAAATCATTATAATTATATGTTTCATTTTTTTTTCAGGGCTACTCAAGCCTGAGCGGCCTGCCGTCGCTGTACGCAGACTACGCCCAGGGCGTGACCGTCGAGGGCGACAACTACATCCTGACGCAGCAGACCACGCGCTTCCTCGTCAAGCAGTACGAGTCGGCCGTTGTCAAGGTAAAAAAAAAAAAAAGGCATATGGCATGTACTGATTATTCT
>Ga0302233_10001227_pt1 | contig 18252 bp, 21 predicted proteins | sample II_Palsa_N3_1_FD_193516 | JGI IMG/M metagenome (GOLD analysis project Ga0302233, IMG submission 193516) | Peat permafrost microbial communities from Stordalen Mire near Abisko, Sweden - II_Palsa_N3_1 | ecosystem: Environmental > Terrestrial > Soil > Palsa > Peat permafrost | place: Sweden... | reverse complement strand
AGCTTTTTTTTTTTTTTTTTTTTTGACGCTGTCTCTTTGCAATGTTTACAATTTCTCCATGCTTCAGGCCTCCAAGCCTTCAAGGATAAGCGCAAGCCGGTGTACATCGGCCGTTGAACAGTTGTTGGAATGTTTTAAGTTTGTAACTGTTAGTTGGCCAAACAACCGTTACATTTCTCAGTTTCAAAGTCTTCTTCTTTGCACCGCCTTAACACAGCGCCTAACCCTCTCCTCCCTCCTCTTCCTCCGCAGGGCGCTCACACCGGCATACAAAAAAAAAAAACAGACGCCAACAATGAGTACACCACGTACAGCAAAACTGCTTGCGCGCACGGTAAGCCGTGTTTTCACGTCCCAACGCAATTAATCCATGCCTTTTTTTTTTTCTTTTTCGATAGCTGCTCTCGCCCATACGGAGCTCGCCCGCAAAAAAGACCAAGAGGTGAGCTAGTTATTGCTGCAAAGAACGGAGACGCTAAATGAAAAAGGAAAATTTTGTAGCCCGCAGGTGAGCGTGAGGGAGATCCTCGACAACACGAGGACCGTCGCCCTCCGAAAGAAGCTCATTGCCCACGAAAACGTGGTCAAGTACTTTCAAGAGCACCCGTACGCTTGCAAAAAAATAAAAAATAATGCTGCATCAAACTAACAAGAAACTTCAGCGACGAGAAAGAAGCCTATTATCGCGAAATCGAGAACGACGAGAACGCCGAAAAGGCTGCGGCGGAGGCACAGAAGGCTGCGGCGGAGAAACCCGACTACCAGGTCACTGTCCAGCGTGCCGACAAGCTCGGCGTCTGGGAAGGCCACACTCTGCAGGTGATGGTTAGAAATTATTTTGATTGTGCATTTAATGAATAATATGTAAAACAGATCTTTGGAAAGACAGTCAAGCTCCTCAAGAGTAACGAGGTCGTCTCCACCTTTGGCATTGATGGCGTCGTCTTTGTCAAGCACAAGGAGGACAACCCCAAGGAGAACAACATTGTCATTGGCTTCCGAAACTCTGTCGAGGTCATGGTGCTCGCGACGTTCCAGCCCGAGCTGATGAATCAGTGCATCTCGACCCTGAAGGCGTTGATGGCGTTGTGCTAGTTGCTGTGCTGTTTTTTCTCCTGTGGTTTATTCTTTTCTCATCATTTGTGTACTTTCAAAGGTATCTATTTTTTTCTCGACGTATAAATCAAAAAAAAATTTTTTTTAAATATTCGAATCCACTGCTTACACACTCGCGGTGGGTTTCTGTTTGAAATGTAATACTGCTGACTGAGATTCGAGAGCGAGGATGCTACTGGGGATGGGGAAGTTTGCATAGATGACAATGTGATCGGTGGGCGTGTCGGAGATGACGAGGTGCTGTGCACCGTATGGGACCAAAGGCTCGCTGGAAGGGAGGGACCCGTGCGCATTCCAAATGACAAACCACCTCTGAGGCATGCTGAGGAGATGCTCGCCGCACTCGACCGTCTGTTCGAACGCGTGCAGCTGTTTCGCAAGGTCCATTGGCTCTGCCGACGTGTCGAGGAGGACGATACCGTTTACGCCGCGCGAAATCAGCGAATCATAGACGAGCTTGCAAGTGGCCGCGTCCGTGAGCGCGGCGCTCTGCTTGGGGGGCAGGGTGAGGTACTTTACGGGAAGGTCGTCGTGGCTCTTCATTGTCACAAGCGAGGCGTCGCCGGCTGCGACTGCGTCTGTTGACGACTTGAGCACGCGCAAGAGTTCGAACGAGGGAGGGGCACTTGACAAGGCAAAGAGCTCGGTGTTGACCTTGTACGAGAAGACAAGCTGCTGGAGGGCGTGCGTGAGTTCGGATCCGACGACGAGGATGCGAGGCCCCGCGTGGGCATCAAAGGCCAAATGAGTGCTGAGAACCACTGCAACCTCGGCCGCGAGCAGCTTGGAGGTCGGAGCAAGGCTGTGCTGGTCAATCATTCTGTCAATGAAGGGGTCGACGAGCTGGAGTGACGAGGGCACGCCCACGGCAAAGCTCAGCAGGGGATCGCGGCACTCCCACTTGTACTCGACGTGGTAGTTGTAGAGAGAGAAATCCTCTGGCCGGCCACAGTCAAACTTGCCGTCAGACATGAGCGTCAGGAGAGTGATGACAGACTGATCCTGCCGATGGTTGCTGCGGCTCGAGCCGGGGGGCGCGATGCAGTCCTTGACCATTGCACAGGCGAGAAAATCTTTGGCCAGCGTGTCCTTGGTGAGCTTGCGGTTGAAGCCCATGAAGCATGCATTGCAGTTCCTGTTGTCCATAATCGAGTCGGGCGCCTTGAGATACTTGACGGTGCCCGGGTGGACCCACGAACGCATGCTGCCGCTCGAGGACCCCGCGTAGAAGCCGTGCTCGTTCATGTAGTCCACGACGGGCTGGAGCGAGCCCTGGACGGTGTCGCCGCTGTCCATCCACACCACGTTTTCGGCCTCCTCCAGGCACAGATTGATGATCGCGGGCTTCCACGCGTACTCGCCCGCGTTCACCTTCACGTCGAAATAGCTCGGGTAATTTTCAAAAGGGAACCGGCGGTACTCGACGCCATCCACCGACTTGATGTAGTCGATCTGCGACGGCGTCATGCCCAGGTCGTAAAACACCACCTGTTGATTTGGCATGCCATGAACGGAAAGGTAAGCGAAAAGGGGGGGGGGGAATGCAGCAAACCTTGGCCGTGGGCTCGTGCATGCGGATAGTAGGCAGGAGCTGTGTTGCCACGCAAAAATGGTTGTCCGAGGTCGCCGAGACAATGAGGAGCTCGTGCAGCTTGGGGACGGCAGGGTCCTCGCTTGTCAACATGGCCGTGGATGTCTCGTTCTTGGGGTGGTGGTTGTGATGGTGCCCCTTCCGCCCTCCCTCACGGAACTTGGTGTGCTTGACCATCGCAGTCACGTCCCCGTCGCCGCCGCCCTTGCTGAACTTCCACAGCGGCACAGCCAGCAGCACAAAGACAGCGAGCAGGGCGAGCCGAACAAACCTTGTGGATGCCATGATTGCGAAAGTGTGCACCCTGTTCATCAGCGATCGTCACCTTTCTTTTTGCCTCTTTTTACCCTTCTGGCAACGAACCAGCAATGGAAGAAGCCCTCTTCCGACGTACGTAGCGGCGTGGGGCATGCAGACCAAGTAGTCTTTTACTAGGGGGGCGGGTGAGTGCGGTGGGGGGCGGTGGGGGGCGGGGTATGCAAATTACGTTTTGTATTTACTTTTTTTTTTTTTTGCATTGCTTTGGACACAGAATTGGCTCAAGCTGGCCTGCTTGATGCGTTTATGGCGCAGCAACAGCAGCAGCAGCAACGAGCTGATTTCACGACAAACAAAGAGGTGTGTAATTTTTTTTTTTTGCTGCCCCCCTGGAAAAATAATTTTTCATAATTTTTCATGCAGCTTGTCGACAGCCTCAAGGTGAAGAATGAGCGCGTCGAGCTTGCCCTGCGTGCGCTGTCGCGTGGATGGTTTGCGCCCATCAGCCAGGCGGTATGGCAATATATATACATCAAGAATAGAGTTTCCCATCTTCCTTTGCAGGATGTCGTGTACATGGACCAGCCTTTCCCGATCAACGGCCTCGGCTTCAACTTTTCCGCGCCGCACATGTACGCGATGTGTCTCGAGAAGCTCGATCTGCAGTCGGGCCACACTTTTCTCGACATTGGCAGCGGGACGGGCCACATGACTTGCCTGGGTGGCCTGCTGGTTGGTCCGAGCGGATCCAGCCTCGGCCTGGACCTGAACCAGACCACGATCGACTTTAGCAAGGCCAACCAACGACGGGCGCTGCTCAAGTGCTCGGAGGCGTCCTCTGGCGTGCACCTGCTGAGCGACAGCGAGCGACAAGGCCTTGAGCAGGTGACCTTTGAGGTGCGCAACTGCTTCCTGGAGGCCCTCGAGCCCAAGCTGTTTGACCGGATCCACGTCGGCGCGTCCTGTCCGCGCGCCCACATCGCGGAGCTTACTGCACTGCTCAAGCCGGGTGGCATCATGGTGCTGCCAAACGAGTCGGAGATGCTCGTGCTCAAAAAGGGGATGGACAGCGAAATCACGGAGGAGATCATCGCCCTCGTCCGCTACAGCTCGCTCACCATCCCGAGTGCCTCCGACCAAAAGCTCCACAAGGTCCAGAACGCCCTCAAGCGCATGAAGGCCACCATTTCTGTCCCGGCGCCCGCGCAGGCGTCCACCTTTGACATCAGAAAGTGGACGCAGTCGGCCGACCGCAACTGGCAGGAGCAAGGGATGGACTCGGACCTGACCGTGACAGTAGGTACGCCGTCCACTGCATACCACGTCCATCGTTCCGTCTTCATGGCTCGCTCGGACCATTTCCACGCCCAGTTCACCAGCGGCATGAAGGATGCCGACGTCACCACGATCGATCTGCCCGATAACAGCCCTCGCGCCTTCGAGCTCTTCCTCCACTACATTTACCTCGACACCTGCGACTTCAACGAAGACGACGCCATTGCCGAGGTCCTTCAACTTGCTTCGTTTTACCAGGTGCCCCGCCTGATCGCGTTGTGCGAGGCGTATCTTCGCGTACGCAATTCGCCTTCAGCCTGCACTACTTACTTGAATTGTTATTCTTATTAGACACTGGTCAACGACGAGACCGTGTGCGACATCCTCGACATTGCCGATCGCAACGGCGCGCGTCAGCTGAAAGCCTTCTGCCTCGAGTTTATCTGCATGAACAGCGAGGCCGTGCTCGACACGCCCGGCTTCAAGGGTCTCTCCAGCGATCTCCTCGCAGATCTCATCAAGGCACTCGGTGAGTACGTTTCTGTCGTCAAAATGCTAAAGTAATTATGAGCACTCTGCTTGAAATCCTGTTTCTGTTTATGGTTTGTCCAAATTTTTTACAATCAATCATACAATCGTCGCAAAACGGCGCGCGAGCACGTCTGAACCGTCAACATACACCAGCCAGGGCAGGACTTCGTGAGCCACGCAGCACTGCGAGCATACAGTTTATTTCTTGCTCAGGGTTCGAAAACAAAACGTACGTTCACGACGGCCTTTTCGGGCAGGGTCATGCGTGCAATAGGAGGCTGGTTGGGTGAGAGCAGATCCCAGACAGCGATGCGATGTTGATCCTGCCGGTCGCAGTCTTGGGCAAAACCAAAGACAAATCGAGCGCTCGCACCAATGTCGTCAAATCGGCCACCTCTTTGGTTGAAATGAGAAAAAATCTTTTTTATGAATAAATCGATCGATCGTACGATTTTGATGAGAACGCGGCCAATTCGGTGCAAGACTTTTCGGTGAACGCGACGAGAGATGCACCACGGGATGATGCGACGAGGAGAGCAATCGGAGGTATCACCGTGGCAGTTGTCCAGGGCCCGTACACGAGCCAGCCTCGTGTCAGCCGAACGCCACCTGCCGTGCCAGGAAGTGTAGTATGGCACAAGATTGCAGCTGATGATGCATGCCTACGAAAGTTGTATTAGGGAATAAACAACCTACGTAAATCTCACCAAAATGAAATTGTTGGCTTGGCAGATGTCAAAACGGCGAGTACGGGCGGCACTGACGGGACAGGTGGAGTAGCGTGATTGTTTGCACGACATGCGCACATGTCTAACACGGTGCTGTCAAAGGAGAGCGCTCTGGTATCCTTGACGATGACGGACTCGTGGACACCCACCGATACAGTCAGCTCAATGACGGTTGCGGACGCACCCGAGCTGACGTACACATAAACACATCCATCGCCCTCAATCGTAACGAGTCGCCTTCTTTGACACGGTTTTCCAGGAGCGTCATCCAGAACCGCGGAGCTGGATAAAACAAAGAGCTCAGGGAACCTAAAAACAATTTCGAATTCAAAACCTGAATGTGTGGCACGCCGAGGTGGCAGATGAGCAATCTGTTGGTGGCACAGACTCGGTCGAGACGATATACTCCCATACTGTTTGAAACAAGGGGTCGTCGGATTTCGGGAGGCGGAGAAGGCGAAGGGATCTTTTTTATTATTTTATTTAAATAAAATAAAAAAAGCGATCTCATATTTAGGTTGCATACAATTGCTTTAGGGGATCCTGCAGGAGCACCAGCAGGGCCGCATCGGCCGCAAAGAAGCATGCATCAAGCAGCGTGCGAGAGTCCATTTGCGGCAGAGTCCATGATCGATGGGTTTCAAGGTCGACGATTGATGTTTGTTGGGAGGCTGCTCGGTTGACAAACAACATGGGTGCAGCCGAGGCCAGGACGAGCTGACTCACCAGGGACCGGCCGTTGTCGCACTCCACGACCACAGCAGGACCCGGGGGGTGCTGCTCATCAATAACAACGTCGGGTTTACGATCCTCGTCGAGATTTCTAGCAGGCTGTCGTTGGAGTAGGTCTGCTGACGAGAACTTGAGCTGCGCGGATGTAATGGGTCCCAGTACGGGTGATGATGACTGCTGAGAGTGCTGATTCACAATCTCAGTTGGGATGATCGGCGTGGACTCTTTTGGTTGATGTTATACAAATATATTTTTTTTCCTTCAAGGCATGGGTACCCAGCGTGGCCATAGCAGCATCTCCAACAGTCCCTCCGGCGTCGAGGGACCCGATAATGTTTGGAGACATGAAAAATGGATCGAGATCACGGTTCGCATCCAACCCGCTGCCGATCCCACCGCTCGCGCTCCTGCCGCCACCAATACTGTTGCTACTGTCACTGCCGCCCTTTGGTGGTACAAGCTCATCTACGAAAAACCAAAAAAAAGTTAGCGTTTTGGTCCTGGTGCTCCCAACCAGACTCACCAGACAATAGTGCCTGCCGAGCCAATCGTGGACGTGCAATCATCGGCGACTGGGGATGCTTAAAGAGAGCGTCCGTTGCTCGGTTGAGGACGGGTGACGGGGCGGGCGAGATCATGCTCGACGACCCCTGTCCTGGTGTTGTAGGTGTTGTTACAGCCTTGTTTGACTTGGCTGCAGACGCCGCCTCCAAATCTGGCTGCTGAAATCGCCGAGCGTTGTCGCTGAGGTGAGCGCGTATGTTGGCTGCTGGTCCCTTGCGTGAGATCACGGGCGACATGAACTCATCCGGCTCCTCAGCGGGCAATCGCTCCGGGGACGACGGCGCAGCGGTGGTGGCGGCTAGTTGGTCCAGCAACATTGCCTCACGATCCGCCGTGGCCACAACGGCAGCAACAACTGCCGATGGCACAACAGCAGGCACTGGGACGAGGCCGTCAGTCGACGCCGAATCGGACGACGCAGGGGTTGACGTCTTGGCCTTCGTCTTTTTCTTCTTGCCTGGCTGTCGCTCGCCTGCAGTGTCCGTCTGTTATTTTCCTTTCTATTTTGGCGCGCACACGCACCACCAGAGGTCATCGCGTCATCGCCTGCTGTTGGCTTTGCTGCGGGTGCCGCATTGACAGGCAAGGGCTTCCCACGCTCCGCCAGTTGCTGCATGAGCAGCTCTTGCTCGGCGATGAGCTGCTGCTGGTGCTCTTTTGATTTTTTTGGCGGCACTTTTCCCTGCAAGAAAATGTTCGTCACTTGTAACGTACTTCATCTGGCCTTTTGTTCAAACCAGCTAGACAACATCACAGCATTAAAAAAAAAAAAAAAAAAAACTATGGGGAGGGGTAAAAAGGAAATAAAAATCATTTGCTTGTCACATGGGACACCTTCTCACCACGTACGGTATGGAATGTCTAGATAAAGGAAACAATTTAGCTCACGGGTACGGTTGATGATTCTTTTGCAAGCAGTACCATTTTCCCAGATGCACGTTGCTGGCCTGTTGTTTCCACAAACGTTCTGCATTCACTAGAAACAATAAACAAATTATATTTTTTTTTAGTCGTTTCCTAGTTTGCGGAAAGGTCAAACCTGTATGGTGGTGTGTACAAGTGAAGCGTGATCGCGCCCTTGGTGTGGCTCTGGTTTTCGACGCGATGAAGACCGATCTTGTCGTGCATGTAGGTGACCGCATCGCGTTTGTGTCTTTCTTCGCTCTTGACCGTGAGGGGCTTGCCTTCCTCCTCCTTGTTTGGCCAGTCGAATTTTGTCTCCACAATCTCACCGTCAAGAATCTTGACGAGGCAATGTGACCCTGCGTGGTCGTGGATAGCACTACGCAAAAAAGGATGGTTCAACACGAAAATTTCCATCATGCTTTTGTCCGCACAAACCTATGGTGGCCCTCGCCCCACGCAAGAACCATCAGGTTGAACTTGCCATTGCCGTCATCCACGAGGTTGCGCGTGTACTTGTTGGGGTCAAAGACGGCGTACCTCTTCCAGTCGTCCTCATTCGACTGTTGATAATAATAGGACACGCGTGAGAAATGGTCGACGTGACGAACATACCTTGTACGCGTCCAACAGGTAGGTCACCTTGGCCAGACGTTTCTCGTCCAGGGTGTCCAGGCCGTCGCTGCCGAGCTCGTCACGGAGCAACGCGGTCAACTCTGCGAGTGAATGTGGCACAGGCCATTCGGGGTTCTCTGCTGTGACACTCTCCATTTGCGGGTTTGTCTTTTTTGTTTTGTTGGCGGGGTGCGTTTTGTCTTTGGATAGCTGCAGCCGGAAAGCTAAATAAACACGAGTCAGTTTACAGGCAAAACCACAAGCCAGGCCGGCCACGTCAGTCATGGTCGTTTTGGAGCGTGTGACTCGTGCGAATTCTTGAGCTTGTGCTCATACACCGTACACAGCACGCACAACGCACACGGACCGAGAAAAGGAAGGAGAAAGAAGGTCACTCGACCGCCTCCTGGACGCTCAATGGTCATGAGAACGGCGAGGGTCGGTCACGAGGCGCCGGCGACGCGCCGAAAACTAGTTTTCCCGGCGCGCCGCATTAGAGAACAAACATGGACAAAAATGGCGATATACTTTTATTCACCTTGGTTGAGTGACTCCCCTAGCCCATGACGTCTTTGAACGCGCTCAAGGCAGACTGGCTTGCGGAGGGCCTCTCGTCCGCGCAGCTGGACGTGACCTTGGTCGACGTGTCCAAGATGGTGAGTTGTTTTTTTAACTTCCGTGGTAGTCATTTTGTTTCGTCGTGTGTTTCATGTTTTGGAAGACGTCGTCGCTCAGAGCCGTACTCGAGGCTGTCAAGGCCAAGCAGACTGCGCACCAGTCGGTCATTTCGCCTGCGCACACAATTTCGTTCAAAGACTCGGCCGTTCAGGTATCTTGGTCTTAGTGACGATCGAAACAATGAACGTGCGCTATAATTAGGTCCGCGCAATGCTAACCAAACTGGACGGCGCGCCCGTCATGTACAAGGAGCTGCTAGCGCGTCCTGGCTACAAAGAGGCTGTGAAGGACTTTATCAACAAGGTTCGGGGGGTTAGACGCGTTACTCGCTCATTTAACTTTGAAAAGAGCAATGTCATTCTCAGCGCTGGCGCCGAAAAGGCGACTGCCGCACCGCCCACCCCAATAGTGACGAGGCTGCGACGTACGTAGTCGTTCCGCTATGTACTGCGCAGTGTTTTACCTCTGAATTAATATTACAGCGGGGTCGAGCGCAGGGCCGTCGGCTGCCGCTGCGCCTTCACCGATCAATACATCCGTCCCGTTCTTAGGCAGCTCTACGTCTGCTGGCATTGTGTCGCCGGCCAGCACCAAGCCAGTCACGCCAGTTGCCCCTCTGAACCGATCCGTTATTGGGAGCGGTGGCGGCTCGGCGATCAGGACACCCTTGTCTGCCATATCGGCCGCTGCGCCAACGGCAACAGCGTCCTACAGCCTCTCGATCAACAGCAGCGGGCTTGCTGTCCTTCCTCCGTCGTTTGTCCTCCTCTCATCATCGGGCTCGGCCAAGGGTAGGCTTCTTGCTGTTTTTTCTGGGTGTCCTCATGGCGAAGAATGCTCAGGTGCAGCAACCATCGCACCATCAAGCAAGCGACTGCGCGACTACAGAGTGCACATGCCACTGGACGAATCGGGCAACCTGCTCCGTTGCGTTGACGCCGACATGAAGCGCCTGACGGTGCAGCGAATCGAAACAGACGATGTCGACGAACTGGCTCTCGAACGCACCGTGTCGCGCCTTTCGTCGTACGTCGTGGTTGAATCCTGTTTAAAGAGTCTTACACGTTGTGTGTGTGCGCAGGAGCACTCATCCATTTGCTATGCAAGTGTCATCCTACTGGCGTGAAAGCGAGGCTGTCTACTTGGAGATGCCCTTTTACCCGCACTGCACGTTCCGCGAGTGGCTGTACAAGAGCGGGAAGCTGCCCAACCCAGAAGCCCTCCAGCTGGCCTTCTCGCAGATTCTCCTCGGAATCGTCTACTTGCACGACATTGGCTTGGTGCACGGACGCTTGGACCTGGACGCGATCTTGATGGGCCTCGACTTTGACGGGAAGGAGCAGCTTTTCCCGATCATTTGCTGTCTCGCCTTTAAACCAGCGTATTTTTTATTTTTATTTTATGATGAATGGGACCACAAAGCTGTGTTGTTTACAGGTGGGACCAAAAAGACCCAGCGAAAAAGCCGAAAAAGACAGCTGACCCGACGCCCGCAAAGGATGTGTACGCACTCGGCCAGCTGATGCACGAGGTCTTCATTGGTGGCAAGTTTGCGCATGCTGCAGATGGTTCTCTGGACGTCTCTCAAATCAAGAGCGGTGACAAGGTAGGAAGGAATGACTGCTTGCCTTTTCTTAGAAAAGAAATGGCTTTCCATCTTATAGCTGCTTCTTTCCGCCCTCAGCACGATGCTCCACAGGAAGCCGTCTGCTCGCCCTTCGGCAGCACACCTATCGATGCATCCATATTTTTCGCTGATTACGTGCGGCATTTCACACCGTTACCTCAGGCACCTTGAGGCGTCCATGAACAAGCTGCACGACCAGCGAAAAAAGTCCCCCAAAGGTCTCGTCCTGATCGAGGTTGATAGCTCTACATCCACCAGCAGCAACAATGTCTCTGCTGCGAGTCCTATTGTTTCCTCTCTCATCACGTCAGTGGCCAACCTCGGTCTCGAGGATTTGCTCAAGGTGCCAGTGAAAATTGAGACGTTTTTCCTATTTATTTTTTTGTTTTTTAGGAAATCTTTTATGTCCCCGCCGACCAAAAGCCGGGGGGCAAGAGTTCCCACGTTTCCTGCAAGGCAGACATCTTGCGCTCGTTTTGGCACCAAATTGTCCATGAAGGCTTCTACTTTGGTGACTTTCTACCTCTGGATTTCGCATTCTTAAATTTTTTATTTTTTTTTTCTCCTTCAAAAAGAGGTATTCAACATTGACGGCATGGTTCATTTGCTACCCCATCGCCGTCGCCGGGATCCCGCACCGTATCGCAACTTGGGCACGATTATTCTCAAGTGCTGCATCGATCGGGTACAACAACAACAAGTTTTTTTTAATAAAAAATGTTTTACTTAACTTTTCCCAGTCCAAGATTCCGTCGCCCGTTGCTCTTTTGGCGCAAAAGGCCGTAAGCTGGGCCAGAGGCGGTCTTCTGACGCCCGCCAATGCAAAGTCGTCTTCTGCGGTTCTCTCGGAGACCGACAAAGCAGTCATCGAAGTATGGGGTCAACAGCTGGCCGCGCTGGCCGACGGATTCTGCCAGTACAAGATCTTTGACACCCTCGAGTCGCTCGACTTTCTCACCCTTGCCAGTGGATCCGACTCGATCACCAAAGACATGCTCAAGCCCTGCCATGAATTCTACGACTTTTCGCGCATGTCCGAGTCGCCCATGCTTATCCGCGACTACGTGAACTCTCTGTCGCTGACTCAACTACGCCTCCTCCTGCTCTGGGCAACATCACAGGTGGACGTGCGCTACCCCACGGTCAGTCCAGGAGCTGGCTTCCATGACTGTAAGAATTCTTTTCATCTGCATATTCCGCTGATTGAATCGAAATCAAAATCGTATGTGTATGTAGCACCGGTCGCACTCAAGTGGTACAACAGCCGAGCGCAGGATGTGTACACGTCGTTTGCGTCCGCATCAGCGTCGGCGTCGAGGTCCGTTCGCCGGATCGGCTTTGGCATGATCGAGCTGCCAGAATTTGAGGACTCCAGGGAAGTCATCCGTCTGATGGACTCGTGCCTCAACAATGCTGGGATAAATCTGTCGTAGCTCGGGTGCATTAGGGCAGTTGGTCAGCAGTTGCAGTTGCAGTTCAGTTCCAAAAAAAAAAAAAAAAATAGACTCTAAATGTCGAAGACAAGAGGGCAGCAGGAAAAATACACGATCTCGAGCAGGTACGCACTGCATGCCACGCTTGCTGCTCTAACGTCACGGTGGTGCTTGCAACGGCAACATTCAGTGGAACTGGGCATGTCTGGGGCGACCATGGTACTGAACGAGATCACTTGCTGATCCACCGATCCACATGTGCTGACCAAACCATTCGCAATGCCTAGCCGGCAAGTCCACGCCAGACAGCGTGAACAGGCCCGTGAACGTCTACGAGAGCCGAGAGGACCAGCTGTCGCGCAAGCTGCACCAACGGGTACCTTCTTTTCTTCCGTTGGTACTCACCGTTTGGGACTGGATTTCAGGAAGCGAGTGTCAAAGAGCTGAGAGACCCGACCCGGTACAAGAGTTCGACGGTCGTGTCCGTGTCCGACTTTGACGACGACCCCGTCTTGACGTCGCTGATGCAGCAAAAGCCCGTTGACCACGCGGCCGAGATCCTGCAAGACGAGTCTCAGTTCCCCGCGCTGGGTGGGCCGCCCGGCAAGAAGGGACCTGCTGGTGCTGCTGCTAGTGGCGCCAAGTCCTGGAGCAACATTGCTAGCAAGCCGTCATCAGCGGCTGCCGTGCCAAAACCTGCTGCCCCAAAGCCGTCGCCGTCACCCTCGACAGCTCCTGCATCCACGTCTGCTGCCGCGCCACCTGTGGCTGCTGCTGCTGCGCCGCGCACGGTCAGGGCTGAGCCGATCGTGTACCAAGCGCCCGCGGCGATTGACTCCGAGTCGATCTGGTCGGCGCCTGCCCCCACAGCGACAACTGGAGGATCGTTTGGCGAGCCTCAGCCCGGAATGGGGCGTGGTCGCCCGCCGCGCGCCCGTCTGACGGCGCCCCCGCCAATGTTCAAGCCTGGTGATAGTGTGGAGGCGCAGTTCTCAGTCGATGCAGTCTGGTACCGTGCGCAGGTCCTCGAGGTCAACGGCGCGTCCTACTTTGTCCTCTACTCGGATTACGGCAACAAGGAGTGGCTTCCTGCCGTCTCGGTCCGTCCATTGTTTGCCTAACTAGAGCAGTAGACACAGTAGAGACACAGTAGACGAGGCGCAGTGCACGCTGATGTATGAAAGAAAAAAATTTTTCAAAACGATTTGGGACCCCACACTTTGTTCCAGACTTTGTTCCGCACAAATGCGCGACGAGGAAGAGACACCGCTCATTGCGCGCGGCAATGACTTTCCCGCCAAGGAGGGCAACCTGACCGCGTTTCTGTGCTTGTGTGCAGGTATGTTGCGACGGTGTGCGCTTTGTGTGCTCAGCTAATCAAACTGGCAGGTACGGCGAGCATCTCCGCGTTCAACTTTGGCTACCACACCGGTGTGATCAACGTGCCCAAGGAGGTAGGCCCTCTTTGCCTTGCCGACTCGTAACGAACAGACCATGTTGTATACAGACTATCCGGTGCGCGGTGGACAACTCGACCTCGGGCTTCCCAGACTGCTTTGTGGTCGACGAGACTCAATGGGTAATACTATGAACCGAAAGGACAAAAGGACCGAAACCCAACGCAACGTAAACTCAGGGCTTCATCGTCGCCATCATGGCCCTCGGCGGCATGGTTGGCGGCATGTTTGCTGGATACTTTGCCGACAAGTACGGCCGCCGCATGGTGATTGGTTCGGCCAATGTGTTTTTCATTTTGGGCGCGCTGCTGCAAGCACTCGCGATGAACGTATGCCCCGCAGTGCCTTGTGGTGTGTGTTGACTAACCTCAGCGTGTCTTGTACCTTGTATCAGGAGGACTACTTGTCTGCGGGCCGCTTCTTTGTCGGTGTGGCTGCGGGCGTTTCCTCGGTGGTCGTCCCAATGTACATTGGCGAGATCACGCCAGCCAATCTCCGCGGCGCGTTTGGTACCATGTTCCAGCTGTGCCTCACGATCGGTATCTCCTTCTCACAACTGCTTGGCCTGTCCCTCAGCAACGTGCCCGGATGGCGCTGGCTCCTCGGATTCACCGTCGCCACGTCGGCCATCCAGCTCGCTCTCCTGCCATTTTGCTGCGAGTCTCCGCGCTTCCTCGTGCGCAAGCAGGAAACCACCAAGGCAGAGTTTGTTTTGTCCAAACTCCGTGGCACCCTCGACGTGCAGGACGAGATCAACCTTATGGCGATCGGTCAGGCGTCCAAGGTTTGAATTCTTTTTTCTTCTTCTTCTTCTTCTGACACAAAAGGAAAACGGTTAGGGGCCCGAGGAAGGAACGGCGATTGGCCGACTCCTCAGCAACAAGAGCCTTCGCAAGCCCCTTATGGTCATCGTCGTCCTCAGTTTGGCGCAACAGGTTTGTGTCCCTTCATGAAGAGAAAAAAAAAAATAATGATAAAACCTCATTCAGTTGTCTGGTATCAACGTCGTCTTCTTCTACTCGACGGATCTCTTCCAAGCGATGGCCCCAGATCATTCTCAGCTGCTCACGGTCTTGATTGGTGTGTGGAATGTCTTGTTGACACTCGTCGCGGTCTTCCTCATGGACAAACTCGGACGCCGCCCTCTCCTCCTTTTGTACGTGAACAAATGTTTTTTTTATTATTATTAATCTAATTGGTTGGAAAAAAAAAAACCAGTGGTGAGATCGGCATGGCCGTCATCGCCAGTCTTTTTGTGATATCCTACGTCGCCAACATCGGGTATGCTCAGACTTCACATAAAGGATACGTATTAAATGCCAGGCATCAAATACAGAGTTCTTGGTGTGATCAGCGCCTTCCTGTACGTGCTCGCTTTCGCTGTCGGTCTCGGCCCGATTCCCTTCCTCATCGTGTCCGAGATCTTCCCCACAAGCCACGTCGCCACTGCTGCGTCGATCGCCGTGCCGTTCAACTGGGCGGCCAACTTTGTGGTCGCGCAAGTCTTTCCCATCCTCGACGAGGTCCTCGGCGAAAAGTACGCCTTTATCCCTTTCATCGCCACCAACGTCATCGCCTTTGTGTTCACCTACGTCTTTGTGCCCGAGACCAAGGGGCGCAGCATCGAAGAGATAACGGCAACGTATTCAGTGTCATCATGAAGTTCATGAAGTGGGAAAAAAAACAAAAAAAAAAACGGCCACATGGCGCCCACGTGGGTTGGCCAACCTTATGCTGACCACACCGGATTTTGTCAATTTTTTTCCACCACCGACCGACGGCGGCTCTTTCCACCGACACCGCACTCCTCACTCTCTTTTAACCCCGTGCTGGTAGCGCATGCCTCCTTGAATTTTAATTGTTCAACCAGACAGGGCTGCACTTGCTGTGTTTTCCACTATTTTTCCTTTCAGCGGCACGTGGCGCTCTCAATTTTCACACTCCTTTTTTTTTTTTTTGCGACCGGTCTTGCGACTCGACTGTTTCGTGGCTCTCTCTTTTGCTCTTTTTCCTTTTAATGTCATCTTCACTACCCGAGCTGTTGTCCTGCTTCCACATTATTTTTGACTGCACCGCAAAAAAACAAAAACAAACAAAAAAAAAGGAACTAATTTACTCGTCTCTTTTTCCCGTCAAACAGGCTTTCATTTCGGTTCTTCCTACCGTCTTGTTCAGAAAACAGCCCCGAAATGTCGAAGAAGGACACCTCTATTTCCGGCTTCCTCCTGGATTTTTCCCTCGGTGGAACCGCTGGTACGTCTTATCTCAAAACAACACGTCCCCTCTCCTCTTCCTCTCGCCGTGCCTTTTCTCTTTTTTCCTTGCCTCCAAATCTAAAGCACAAAGATGTCAAAAGTAACAACATGCACCATACAGACCGCGCACCCTTTCTCATAATCTCCTCTCGCACAATTTTTCCTTTCTTTTCATGTTTTGCCTGTTTTTTTCCCCCTCTCTCAAAAGGGAAAGGGAATGAAAGAGGTGGACGGAAGAGGAAGGGGGAGTTCATTTGTGGCTTTGGGAGAGGACTGGGGGAGGCCGCACTGGTGAAAAAAAGTCAACACCAAAACATGAGACTGAGTCCTACTACTGGCCCCCTTTTTTTATTGTCTCTTCCTAACCCTCTCTATACTGAAAAGAAAAAAAAGCTGTGTTCAAATTTCTGATTTTTTTTTTTCTGTCCCGTTCGTACAGGTGCCATTGCCAAGACCTGCACGGCTCCCATTGAGCGTGTCAAGCTCATCATCCAGACCCAGGATGCCAACCCCAAGATTATCTCGGGTGAGGTTAAGCGCTACACCGGCATCGGCAACGCCTTCTCGCGTGTCGCCTCGGAGCAGGGTATTGCCGCCTTCTGGCGTGGCAACTTCACCAACGTGATCCGTTACTTCCCCACCCAGGCCTTCAACTTTGCCTTCAAGGACTCGATCAAGAAGCTCTTCCCCAAGTATGCTCTTTTTAATTTTTCTTTGATTTTTTTTTCATTCTGACTTCTCCAAATTGAAATTAAATTAAAAAAGGTACAACCCCAAGACCGAGTTTGGCATGTTCTTCCTCGTCCAGCTCGCCTCCGGTGGTCTTGCCGGCGCTGGCTCGCTCTGCATCGTTTACCCCCTCGACTACGCCCGTACCCGCCTCGCCTCGGACGTCGGCAAGGGCAAGCGTGACTTTGATGGTCTCTGGGACTGCCTCAAGAAGACCGCCTCGGGCCCCAGCGGTGTCCGCGGTCTCTACAACGGCTTCGGAGTCTCGGTCGCCGGTATCATCCCCTACCGTGGTGTCTACTTTGGTCTCTACGACAGCTTGCGCGAGCTCAACCCCTACAAGAGCGACCTCGGCATCAACGGCATCCTCTCCAAGTTCGTCGTTGCCCAGACCACCGCCATCGCCGCCGGCTACGCCTCGTACCCCATGGACACTGTCCGCCGCCGCCTCCAGATGCAGTCGGAGAAGCCCAAGGACAAGTGGATTTACAAGAACACCCTCGACTGCTTCGTCAAGGTCTCCAAGGACGAGGGTATCTCTGCCCTCTTCAAGGGTGCGGGTGCCAACGCCCTCCGCACTGTCGGCTCGGCCCTCGTCCTCGTCATCTACGATCAGATGCAGGGCATCCTCGGCATCAACCTGCCCGGTGGCAGCGAGTAAACTAAGACTTTCTCTCTAAAAAAAAAATTGGAGGGTGGAAAGAGCGCAACCTTTTTCTGCTTTTTCATTTTTCCTTCTCCTTTTTTTTTTTCCCTTCGTTTTAGTCTATCTCCCATGTGTTGTTCATCCAAGCCATCTCTCAAAGTCGTTTTTATACATATACACAATGCATCAGTGCGCAGAGGAAAGAGAGGATAACGATTTGGCCTGCTGTGCGGCTTGCTTACGTCGCTTGGCGTCACGCAGAGCCTCGTCCATGTCGCCGAGTTTACCAAACGTGGAGAACAAATCGTCGTTGTCGCCGCCCATCGAGTGCTTGAAATGATCGTCGTCCTCGTCGACTCTTCTCCTCCTGCATCAATGTTTTTTATTTTTATTTTTATTTTAATCGGAAACGAAAAGACAACAGTCTCCCTTGTTACTTTGCATGATTGGCAGACGCTTGCTCGTTTCGAATCTCAGGAAAGGTGGGCATCATTTCAGGATCCTTGGCGTGTGGCAACTCGGTAAAGTAAGGATGCTTTAGGGCGTCGATGGCTGTGGTCCGCTTGTTCTTGTGGAAATAATATTTAAACTTTATTAAAATTTATGGAACGATATCTACAGAGTCATAGGTCAGGAATCCGTTGAGGAGGCTGATAGTCGCCGCGCTCGCATGGGGAAACTTGACCTTGAGGTTGTTGTACCTGCAGGAAAGGGTTTGGGAAACGAGTATCGAAAGAAAAGAACCTACAGTTGTTTGCGCAAGAGGACAGGAAATAGTGTCGAAAAGCCGGGCCAGATTTGGTCATTGGGAGTACCGAGCAAGTCAAAAATTAGCTCAACTTGAGCGGCTTCAGACTGTCCTGGGAGCAGAGGGCCGTGGTTCAAGAGCTCGCCGAAAATACAGCCCACAGACCTGGAACAAACAAGGTTATGATATCATCATCATCCCTTTATACCACAGATCGAGAGCATTCGTGTAGACCTTGGCGCCCAACAGGACCTCGGGTGCACGGTACCATAGTGTTACGACGCGAGGGGTCATCGGTTGGAATGGGGTCCCAAATCGCCGAGCCAGTCCAAAGTCCGCTAGTTTTTTTTTTTTTTTTTTTTTTGG
>Ga0302233_10001224_pt1 | contig 18290 bp, 17 predicted proteins | sample II_Palsa_N3_1_FD_193516 | JGI IMG/M metagenome (GOLD analysis project Ga0302233, IMG submission 193516) | Peat permafrost microbial communities from Stordalen Mire near Abisko, Sweden - II_Palsa_N3_1 | ecosystem: Environmental > Terrestrial > Soil > Palsa > Peat permafrost | place: Sweden... | reverse complement strand
TCCGCTTCTTCCCATTCTTATGGAGAGCTTTCGGCGATCTGGTGGCACGTTTTTGCCGACGCCAGTGAGATGTTCAGCGCCTCCACACAAGTAGTCGGCCATCGGACGGCTCGTATGGCGATGGCCGGTCCACTGCCGAATTCGCGCGACCGCACCGAATTCGATTTAATGCAACATGAAAAAGTCGATGCAGCCAAAGAATCGGCAAGAGCGATAAGTTTGGGTTTCCTTAACTTGAGCACCGAGTTAATTCTGGAAACCAATCGAAGCATTTGGGAAGCCTCCACGGCGGCCCTGGCTTTGGGTTCGAGTCGAACTGCAACTCAATGGATTGAGCGCCAAGCGGCGCTACTGAAAATCGCCGCGACCTACCCTGCACAACCGCTACAGCTGGCGCGTTCGACCGCGCATCTGTTACAGGATGGACTGGCGCCGATACATATCCGTGCGACCGCGAATGCTAAGCGCCTCGGTGCATTTTGAAGGGCGGCGCAGAGACAATGGCAAAGCCGAAGGACAGCCGGATAAACAAAACTATCAGCGGCGTCGTGCCCAATTTAGGTGGCGTATCCGAGACTATGCTGTGGACGCTCTACGACCGTGCATGCGACGCACAGCGCCCCGACGGGGTCTTGACTGATCCGCACAGTGTACGTATCTGTGCCGCGATCGATTATGACTTCCGACGTCGTTTCGGCCCTCCAGTGGGTTATTTCGCCGCTCGGGCACTTGCCTTCGACGATCTGGTACGGTCCTGGCTCCAACGCAATCCGGACGGACTGGTCGTGTCATTAGGAGAGGGGCTGGAAACCCAATCACTGCGAGTCGACAATGGGCAGATGCGCTGGTTAACCATCGACTTACCGGCTGCCATCGAATTGCGCGAGCAGTTCATCACTCCGACTGAGCGTTGTCAACACCTTGCCGGCAGTGTGCTCGATCCCGCTTGGATGACCACGATTGACGCATCGCGCAAGATCTTTATCGTGGCGCAAGGTCTATTTATGTATCTCGAACCCACGCTGGTGCAGCAACTTTTTGTCGGGGTTGCACAACGATTTTCTCGCGCCGAAATTGCTTTTGATGTTATTCCCCAGTGGTTCTCCAAGCTCACCAAATGGGGGCTGATGCAGACCTCGGACTATCGCTTGCCTGCAATGCCTTGGGGTATCAATCGCTATGAGGTCGAGTGGAGATTGCGCAGTTGGACTTCACGCATCACAGCACTACAGATCTCCGACTACCGGATACCTTACGGCTGGCCGAAGTTATGCAATGACTTGGCTCATGCGTTCCCGCTGGCACACAACGCCTTGCCTTGTGTAGTACATGTGCAAATCGGCAGCGAGTGCTAATTTGTTTTGAAAAATTTACCGATTTTCTCAAGCTGATGAACGTCCGTGCTTTGCGTCACGCAGGGTGATGGGCCGCGAAGAACCGTTGCTGCTGGGCAAACCGGGTCATTGTGCGCAATTTCATCGGGGACAAATGTTGGGCACGATTCTCGCTTATCTATTAGGTAAATAAATTTTATTCGGAGTACGAAAGTGAAAAACACCATTGGAAAACTACTCGCTATCTCAGCTATGGCCTTTTCAATTTCCGCGATAGCGCAGACAAGCGGGACGAGTAATTCCAGCCCGAATACGGGCACCATGCAAGCATCAGATAACGGCGCAGCACCGACCCGTAGCGCCGGCCGCTATGTGGACGACAAAACCATCAGTACCAAGATCAACGCCGCGTTTCTTGCCGATCTCGACCTGAAATCAGGCGGCATCAAAGTCCGGACCTATAAAGGTGTGGTTACCCTGACGGGTCACACGACATCGCAGGAGCAGATCGATGCTGCGATGGAGAAAGTGCATAGCGTGGACGGCGTGAAAGCAATCAAGGATCACGTAAAAATCGTACAGGCTGACTAAGTACAAGCGCAGCCGGAACATCACTTGATTTTTCCAGAGGTAACTCCCGGAAAGTCAGGGCTGAAAATTTCGGATTCCGATCACGGCTCTTCCGCAAACAGTAGTCAAATTACACTGGAGAATACTGCCATGTTAGGCATCATATTGTTGATCGTTTTAATCCTTTTGCTGGTTGGTGCATTCCCGAGTTGGCCACATAGTCGCTCATGGGGTTATGCGCCGAGCGGTGGCTTGGGTTTGATCGTGGTTATCGTTATCGTACTGCTGCTGTTGGGACGTATATAGGATGGTTAGGGTCATTTTTCAAACGTCGCCTTGAATAAGTCCAAAGGTGGCGACTTATGAAAATATGACTCCGCGGTCATGTATTTCGGCCCTCCGATTATTTCGAAAAATGCATGCTGCGGGCATGACCGCTTTCCGCAAAAGGTTCCATATGTCATCCGATGCCACTTTGCGCGACCAGGCCAATGTCGAGGTGCAGGTATGGAGTGAGAAGCTCGGGCCGGGCTTGATCACGGGCGCGGCCGATGACGATCCCAGTGGCATAGCGACCTATTCTCAGGCCGGTTCGCAATTTGGCTACAACATTCTTTGGACTGCGCTGCTTACTTATCCATTGATGGTTGCAATCCAGATGATCAGTGCCAGGATTGGCCGCGCCAGCGGCCACGGCTTGGCGACAAATATCCGCTGTCATTATCCTGCATGGCTGCTTTATAGCGCGGTCATGCTGTTATTGGCAGCAAATATCATCAATATTGCGGCCGACCTTAGCGCGATGGGTGCGGCTGTGAATTTGGTGATCGGCGGACCGGCACGACTCTACATTTTCGGCCTCGCCTTGCTGTCGATTTTTCTGCAAGTGTTCATACCTTACAAGCACTATGTCAAGTTCCTCAAATGGATGACGCTGGTCTTATTTGCTTATGTCGGCATAATTTTCGCCGTCAAGGTTCCTTGGGGCACGGTAGCGCTACGCACGCTGATACCGCATATTTCTTGGAGTAATGAATACGCCACAACAGTGGTCGCAGTATTCGGTACGACGATTAGCCCTTATTTATTTTTTTGGCAAGCATCACAAGAAGTCGAAGAACTCAATACCAAAGAAACACAGCAGGCCTTGACGCAGGATCCTCTTGAGGGTCCGTCAACACTCAAAAGAATCCGCTTGGACACCGTGATCGGCATGGGGTTTTCAAATGTCATCGCGTTTTTCATTGTACTGACGGCTGCGGCGACGCTACATGCGCATGGCATCACCAATATCCAAACGTCGTCACAGGCCGCACTTGCGCTCAAACCGATTGCCGGCGAGTTCGCTTTTCTGCTGTTTAGTATAGGGATCATCGGTACCGGGCTTCTCGCTCTGCCGGTGCTGGCCGGATCAGCGGCCTATGCAATGGCAGGTGCTTTTAAATGGCCCAATAGTTTGGAGGCCAAGCCCAGGTTAGACAAAAATTTCTATGGAATTATCGTGTTGGCCTGCGTCGCGGGGGTAGCCATCACATTTACCCCGATCGACCCCATCAAAGCGCTGTATTGGAGCGCTGTGATCAACGGTGTCGTGTCAGTGCCCATCATGGTGCTACTGATGTTTATGGTAATGAATCGGAACATTATGGGCGAATTTGTGGCGCCTTTTATTCTGCGCAGTTTAGGGTGGCTGGCTACAGCGGTGATGGGTCTCGCTGCACTGGGCATGTTCTGGTTCATGTTGACCTGAGTGCAGGCGATGCCACATTCTGAAGAACCAAGTTACCTTGGAAATGTCACAGAAGAGCGATCGCTGATGTACTTCGCATACCAGCAGATTCACTCTACATGTTAACCATTCCGGAGCAGACACATGAGTATTCAGCGTAGTGGCCCCACCACCGTAGACGTTAACAACGAGCGCTTGTCATTCGAAGATGAATTCATGACGAGTAATTTTTTCGATTGCCTAAGGCAGGGCGACGTTGAGTCATGCGCACTGGAATTTCCACCCGAGTCGATCGAGTACATCGGCGGAGAAATCGACGCTGAGTTGTCACGGTAAATTTTATATCCGATATGGATAACGATCCAAAACCTCTGTTTGTCGCTATCGGTGCTTCCGGCTCCGACGGATTAAAAGACATCTCCGATCTGCTTGAGCAATGGCCTGAAAATATCAAGGTGGTGGTGATGGTGGTGCTTCACCAAGCTAGCGACCAACCAAGCTTCTTGCGGGAAATCCTCGAAAAGAGGAGTCGGATCCCAATTGTGATTGCAACGGAAGGGCAAAATCTGGAAGTGGGAATATGCTACATAGGGGAACCTGCCGCGATCCTCACACTGGGAGAAGGCTGTTGTGTTCACCTTGTGCCGGGATCGGGAAACCGTTTGCGCAATCGTACCATCGATGAGTTATTCGTCTCGGTAGCTGAACATGCAGGAAGGCGTGCGATCGGTATTGTCCTTTCCGGCGCACTGGATGATGGGTCCAGGGGGTTGGCGGCAATTCATCACGCGGGCGGTCTTACCATGGTTCTCGATCCCGCTTGGAAGCGCCAAGGAATGCAGAAGAATGCAATCAATTTTGATGGACCAATCAGCCTCATCGGCACAGTGACTGAAATTACGGCGGTTGTCGCACAAGCGGCTTTATATTCGATAAAGCCATCAACGTCTCCGTAAAATTGAACGCGGCAGAGGCGTTCTCGGCATGCCGACGCGCAATTAGCAGAATTTCGAACATAGCTTAGCTGGGTGCCTACTCAAGGCGAGCATCCATTGTGATCTTGGCATTCAGCACCTTCGATACCGGACAGCCGGATTTGGCTGCCGCAGCCGCTTGTTCGAACGCAGCCGAGTCTGCACCGGGAATCTTGGCGCGAACGTCAAGATGGATTGCGGTGATCGCGTAACCATCGGCGAGTTTATCGAGGGTGACTTCGGCGGTGGTTCGGATGGTATCGGCAATCATGCCGGCCTCACCGAGTATCAACGAAAGCGCCATCGTGAAGCAACCCGCATGAGCTGCGCCGAGCAGCTCTTCGGGATTGGTGCCGGGGCCGCTTTCAAAGCGAGCGGTGAACCCATAGGGCGCGTCCTTCAATACGCCGGTCTGGGTGATATGTCGCAGATTTTCCGATTTCAATCAGCACGCTTCAGGAGTTCAGAAATGAGTCTATTCAAACGCAACAAATATGTTTTAACCACACCTGCCGATCGCTCCAATACCCAGATCGATCCGACGGAGATCACCGCAGAAATTCGCGCTTTATTGAGTCAGCTTGATCGAGTCTCGTTGCGGCGAGGCAACAATGGTCTCAAGCTTCTGCCGACTCGACGCGAACAGCATTTTCATGACGTGAAGAATTTGCTTGAGGGAGCACACAGTACTGTGCGGACCGGTCTTCGTACAGCACTGGAGGTAGGCGGAACCCAGGTACGGATGCGACCGTGGCAAACGTTGGGGCTTGTATTGGGTACGGCATTGCTACTTGGAGCCTTGGTTGCTCGCCGTTAACTCTGCAGCAATGCGGTTTGGGTACGAGGCTTACCGAGTGACGGCTAGCGCAATTTCGCCACTTCGCCTGGCGTAACATGCGCGGCCGGGTTGCCGAACTGCGTGGTGACATAATTTGCCAGTGCCGCCACCTGTTCATCGCTCAGTGTCATGGCAAACGCCGGCATGTCGATATCCGCATCACCCACTTTGCGATGCACGCCGTGCAAAATAACCTGGAGAAGATTGCCCGGGTTCGCCGCGCCTACCGTCGAGTTATGGAACAGCGACGGATAATAGCCGTCGGGCGTGCCGCCTCCGCTGGCTTGATGGCAGGTCGCGCAATTGCCGAGATATAGGCGCGCTGGATCCAGTTCATTGCTCAAGGCAATCCCACGCTCTTGAGCGACAGCGCTGCCGGGCAGGCCCCGAGTCTGGCGCGCTTGGTTGTCGCCGCTTGAATCTCGAACGGCAGGCACAGTGCGAATATACGTGACGATCGCGTCGAGGTCGGTGGCGCTCAACTGCGAAAAACTATGCTGTACCGCCTCACCCATCGGTCCGGCAGCTTGTGCGAGGTGCGGCACGTTGCCGGTGCGTAGATACTGTGTCAATTGCAGTGGCGTCCAGCTACCGATACCGCTGTGGGCATCCGACGTAATGTTATAGGCTTGCCAGCCCGCGAGCACCGAGCCACTGAGAAAACCGCTGCCGCTTTCATCCAGTGCTTGTTCCTGCATGCCGATACCGCGCGGCGTATGACAGGTGCTGCAATGGGCCAGGCCTTGTACCAGGTAGGCTCCACGATTCCACGCCAGGCTTTGCCCGGTCTTGTTTTGATAAACGCCGTCTGGCAAAAATAGCGTGTTCCAGAGCGCCAAGGGCCAACGCATATTGAGCGGCCAGGGAATCTCGCTGGCGCGGTTCGCTTGGCTCACGGGCGCCACACCATGCATAAAATAGGTGTATAGCGCTTTTACATCGGCATCGCTGATTTTTGCATAAGACACATAGGGCATTGCCGGATACAGGTGATGGCCGTCCTGCGACACGCCATGCCGTACCGCGCGATCGAAGTCATTCAGCGTCCAGCTACCGATACCCGTTTTTAGATCCGGCGTGATGTTGCTCGAATAGATGGTGCCGAGCAACGGCACCGAAAGTGCCAAGCCACCGGCATAAGGAGCGCCTTTGGTGGTGCTGTGGCAGGCCATGCAATCGCCGGCAACGGCCAAATAGGCACCGCTTTTCACAAGCGCCGCAGTGCCGGCATCGTCGGCACGAACCAAGCCGGGCAATGCCAATAGACCGGCCAGAACGAAACAGCAGGTTTTGTGCATCGAGTCACATTTCCCGTTTCAATTGATCGGCCATGCGCAATGCTAATGCGGCGATGGTCAATGTCACGTTGACCGTACCCACGGTCGGCATGGTGGCGCTGCTTGAAATGAAGAGGTTGGGATGATCGAAGGTGCGGCAATTTTTATCGACCACCGCTTGCCGTGCATCGCTGCCCATGATTGTCGAACCGGTAATGTGATTGTTGGGAGCGAAATTGTCCTGGAATTCGATCTCCGTCCCACCTAATACTTTGGCCGCAGTGGCATAGACTTCGCGGGTGTGGGCCGCCCCACGTTTGACGTAATCGCCGATACGGTAAGTAATTTCCGGACGAGGAATGCCGATCGCATCGGTTTCGGTACGGCTGGGCACGATACGGTTTTCCGGGTCCGGCAGAATTTCGTGGAAGCAGTCAAACTCGACAAAGCGCGCCGAGCGGTCGCGAATCCTCGCATCCAGATCGCTGGCTTTGAGTAATTGCCCGGCCGCGAAGATCTTCTGAGTTTCCTGATCGACGCGCGACAGATTGGACAAATGGATTTTCTTGCCTGCTTCATGAGCGCGGAATGGTCCATCGCGAAAGCCGATCAGCGAGGTCATTTCCTGTGGGCCGCGTCCCGGCCAGAGTTTTTCGTCGGCATAAAATGTCACGCCGGTGCCGGGGTGGTCCATCAGATTGCGTCCTACCATGTCCGAACTATTGCCCACTCCGTTCGGGAAATCATGGCTGGTCGACATCAACATAAGCTTCGGTGTTTCGATGCCGTTGGCCGCGAGTACGAAATATTTTCCTTCGACACGATGCTCGACCCCGTGCGGGTCTTTGTACCGTACCGCGGTGATGCGTTTGTCAGCACCAACCTCAATTTTGTAAACCACTGCGTTCTCAATCAGCTTCGCACCAGCTTGTTCGGCCTTCTCGACATGGACGATGCCGTTGTACATAGCGCCTATCGGGCAGATCGGCATACAATTATTGTTGCCGCAACAGGTGGGGCGGCCGTCATAGGGGCGACTATTGCGTGCTACGGGTTCGGTCACCACCCGGAAGCGCGCATCGAAATCGTTGAGGCGCTTTTTGATAGTTTGTTCGTTATACGACAGCGGCAGAGGCGCCATCGGAAAGGGCTGACTACGCGGGGAACCCAACTCTTCATCGGCGGGGCCCCAGACACCCAGTGCCTCTTCAGCTCGCTGATAAAACGGTTCGAGCTCATCATAGCTGATGGGCCAGTCTCGTCCGACACCATACGTGCTGTGCATTTTGAAATCGTTCGGCATAAAGCGCCAGGCGGATGCGGCCCAATGCCAAGTAGTGCCGCCCACGGCACGAATATATTGCGAGTTGAATTGATGCTCGCCTTTTAGAATCAGGTAATGGTTGGGCGGTTCGTACTCCGGATGTGGAGCCCATGCGCTCGATGGGTAGGGCGCGACAAAATCCATTTTGTCGGCTTGATTGCGGAAACGCTCGACGATCTCCCAGCGCGGCATACGCGGGCCGGCTTCCAGTAAAATCACAGACTTGCCGGCCAATGCCAACTGATGCGCGACCAATGCGCCGGCGACGCCGGAGCCCACGACTACGAGATCGGCTTGTTGCGTATTCGCCATGTCAGGATGGTCTCGCAGTGGAGTTTTCGATTGCAGTGAGGTGTTCAACAGGCTTGCTAGCCCAGAAACCCGGCTGATTGGGACAATAAGAGCGAATGATTAGCGTGTCGGCAACGACACTGAACATCAAGGCCTGCTCGTAGGTCACCACCACATGGTCGACGATGCCCAGATACCACGCTTCCAAAATCTTCAGCGCCAGCGTTTTACTTGCTGCATCGAGAGTGCCTGAGGGCAAAGAGGACACCAAGGTCGGTAAATCCTGCGACAGTGTCGGCGTACTTTTTTGCAGAGCCGCCAGTAAGCGCACGCCGACCGCCCGGTCTAGTTCAGGTTTGCCGGTCAGCGCTTGCGATAACATCATAAAAGCATCGAGCGGTGAGTTTGCATTTTGCGCCCAAACGCGCAGCGGCAGAGATCCTGCCAGACCAGCCAGGCTCAGCGTCAGCGCGTCTTGCAGCCATAACCGCCGGTTCATGGGCACGGCCGGGCTAGCGATTTTTGTGGAAGCACATCGTTACTACACTTGCTTTCCAGCATGAGGATGCGTGCAACAATGCTGCGTAGTTGGCGCCTTTCCGATGAAAGTAACTCACCATATTCCGTCAGGAACTCCAACCGCTTTCGCCAGTAGGAAAATGGCACGCCGTCACCGAGAGCGAGCCGTGAAACAAGCTGTTCGAGGTGATTCAAATCGGTCTCTAGACTGATATCGGTCATGGCTGGTCCTTTCTGAAACACCTCGTAAGACCTCGGGATAGCTTACGCGGTAATCATTGTGATGTTGTGCTGTAACGTACAGAGCATGGTTGGGTATGCTGATTTGCGATAGCAGCTCAGGCTTTTTCTATAGGCTTGGGGAAACCTGCATTTTAGACACCGGTGCGATCGAGAAGTTGCGGTCGCGGCGATCTAAACCATCGATTACGCTGCGGTCGGTAGCTTGAATTTGTGAGCGCCAAACCACTGCTTTACCCATCGCGTCATCACTTGTATCGCGACAGGCGGTGCAAAAAGTGCGGTGGGCGGTGCCATCATATGCATCACGTGCAGGAACCGTCGATACACATCGGGTCGCTCGGCAGCGAGACAAAGTACCTGGTCCATATAGCGCTGTACGAGGCGGGTATACCAGTGCAGCACAGCGCCCTCGGTGCCTGGATAACGAAAATCGACACCCGTCGACATGGTCCAGGCATTCGCGGTAACGGCAACAAGCTCACGCCGAAACGAGGGGCCGAGCGCAGATGCATTTTGTTTCGCACGCAAATGAGTTTGCAGCAGCAATGCAGTGACTGCAGCAACCGTCATACCCTGGCCGTAAACCGGGTTAAAGCTGCAAAGTGCATCGCCCACCACCGCGAATCCTTGCGGCCATTCGCGCATTTTTTCGTAGTGGCGCCAGCGGTTTTCTGTACGCCTGTATTGGTGGATCGATGAGATAGGCTCTGCATCGAAGATCGCATCATATAGCGCGGCAGAGCGCAAACTGCGTGCGAATTCAAGAAACCCGGATTCATCGCCAGGGGGATAGTCTCGTTGCGCGCCAGTCAAGGTCACAATCCAACGGCCGCCTTCGATTGGAAAAATGGTGCCGCTACGCGCACATGTCGGAGGTTTGCTATGAATCACCAGTGCTTTCCACTCAGATGACGCTTGCTGCTGAGGCGCTCGGTAAATACGACTTGCATATCCGACAAATGCATTCACCACCGTCTCCTGTGGCTTGTCATAACCAAGCTCTGCAAGCCAGGTTGGCGCGTGCGACGAGCGGCCGCTTGCATCGATAACGAGATCTGCCTGCAACATAGCATCCGATGTCAGGAGTCCTTCATGGCTACGGTTATGGATATGCACACCGCACACGCGCGCGCGCTGCTTATCCGTTTCGAGTCGAAGCACGTCGCATTGCGCCAGTAGTTCAATGCCGTCAAGTGCGAGCACGCGGCGGCGCAAGATGAACTCAAGCAAATCCCGACTCGTGGACCAGGTAGCAAAACCTTTTTCCGAGCGCGTCATCCAGCCACTGGGTCCAAGCCAATGCAAGTCGCCATACCAGTCCAGCGGCACGGCACCAAGGTCTATCAGCTCCTGTTCGAGACCCGGGAAAAGCGCCTCCAATGCGCATCGGCCGCGCATCAGCATCTGGTGCACATAATGTCCTTGTGGAATTCCTTTGCGTGCTTTCGGCTCGTCGCTCAGTTCGTCCCGCTCGATAAGTCTTACCGACGTAAAGTGCTCGGAGAGTACGCGTGCAGTAAGCAAGCCCGCGATACCGGCTCCGATGACAATTGCCGACTTTGCGGTTTGTGTCGTGGATGCCACGTCGGATTTCGCGAACGCGGCAACTTGTATCACCTGATTCTCTATCGCTGATGTTTTTGCTTGCATGGTATAAATCCGTTCGGACGCATGCCTTGGGGCATTGCGACTTCCAACTCAAGTTGCTAGCGGAATGCCCGGTTGAGCGGCGTGTACGACGGCGGCGCCGTGATCAGATGCGCGATCTGCCGGTGGTACTCGGGCAGCTTGCTCCAGTGTAGTCCCGGTTTCAGATGATGTGCGAGGTGATAGCCATTATTGAAAAACACCCAATTCAACAGGCGATTCGCTTTGGTGTGCGAAGCCGCATAGGGGTCCTTGGCATAGAGGTCGACATGATCGTCATAGGTCAGGTGAATGAAGTTCAGCCAGACAAGCAGAATCGGAGCAAGGACTAAAATCAGCGCATTGATCGGCTTTATATAGATCACGACTGCGAGCAGCATGTAGCTAACGAGCATTTGAATCAGGCATTCGCGTCGGAGGCGCTTATGCTCCCGGCCGATTCTCAGTACATGATAGTCGTAGGTGATGAAATAGTGGGCAATATACGTGAGGCGCGACATCTTCTTGCCATTTGCGTAAACCCATTTTGAAGGATCGTGTTCCGGGTCCATGTAGTGAAGATGGTGACCGTTGTTATGGTGAAGCTTGAACTTGACGGCATACATCCCCGTTTGCATAAACATCAGAAGTTCAAGTACACGGTTTAGCCATGCATTTCTGAATATACTGACATGCGAATGGTTGTGCAGCGCAGTCGAAATTGCTATCTCGGGGAGCAGCAGCAATACCGCGCAGACCAGCACTATCGTTACATCTTGCAGCCACAGATAGCATGCCCATTGCAACGCCGCAGTGATAGCGACAAGCACGAGTGGCGCAAGGTCGTCGCGGTAACGAAGCGTGAATGAATCGGTGATCTTAGCCATGAAAATTTCCTTGCAATGCCCGCGTGTAATTGAACCTGCGGCAGGCATTGCTTCACTAGTTCGAGTGATGGCCGTGCGTTGAGTTGGAGTGCCGTAAGCGCGCAAGCGTAGCCGGCGATGAGAAACTCCAGCGTGCATCCATAGTGCCTATGGACTGCTCATGTTGTAGCCAATGACACTCACAGGCGAGTCCCGTAAGTCGCTCGCGACGGTAGGTCTTATCCGTGATGGCCATGCTTATCAGTAATGGATCTTGGAGTTCGGCAAAGTCGACGAACTTCACTTCGAGCCAATTCAAAATGAATGTCAGATCGAATGGCACATCGTAGAACATATGGGAAATCGCAGTTCCGACTTGCCTGACACCTTCAATCAGCATCAGCCCGGGCACATGATCGAGCGCATGTTCGAAGAAAAATGGATGATCGGTATCAATGATCATCGACGCGAGATAGTTGTCGTGCCCCTGGGCAGTTGGCGGCACCTGTTCGATATGCCCGACGAAAACATTGATCGAATCCGATTTATGAACTAATGCTTGCTCGAGGCGAGCCGGTTGCTGGTGTGTGTATTGGTGATTCGCGCCTGTAAAGGTATTGGCTTCCATGATTTTCTCCTGATGCCATCAAGAATGCGACTTAGTCGTTGAGTCGTTGAGTCTTATTGACCCGGCATCGGAGAAATCGACAGCGCATGCTCACGGCGTACGATTTTGAATGGATGGCCGGTGGCACAGATTTCAAAATTGCCGGTGTCGGGTTAATAAGTCGATGCGCGCGGCTCGCAAGTTGACGCACTCGGATTCGACCTGGCGTCAGTAGGCAATACGGCCGCACCGCGAGTGACCGTAGCTTTTGAGGCTTGCATGCAAGCCTCAATGGAGGCGCCGCGAATATAATCGCCGGTGATAAAAAGATTACAGATCGAACGTGACGCATGATCGATCGCGTCAAGTATTCGGGCGTGATAGGGGCCATAGGCGCATAAGCCTGGATCAAAAAGACGGCTGACGAAGGCACGTCGCTCATTCGCTTTCACGGGGATGTAGCGATTTAGTGTCGTCTCACCAAGCTCGATAAAGCACTCGGGCGAGATGCCTTCTTCGATCATGGCTCGCGCGGCACGGCCGCTGAATGTATAGCGAACGATATTGCGGCACGTCACGCCATAGGCCCCCGCGTTACTCAACGGGTCCTGTGGGCCAAACACCAGGGCGCGCACTTCAGGAGAGAAAATATCGCGTTGGTACTCGGCAATCGCGACCATTACTGGGTAGTACTTAATACGACTTAATGCGTCAGCCAGCGAAGCGTCGACGTGACGCACCAGATCGGCGGTCACGCATGCCGGTGTGGCGAGAATGACATTGTCATATTCACGCTCTTCTGTGGTGCCATCCGCATGGCTCAACCTCAGCCCGGCGATACGATTGTTTTGCATAAGCAATTGATCGACACGCGTACCCAGCAGCAAGCGTGCTGTGTGCTGGAAGGCGTCCAGCAAGGTACTCATGCCGCTTTGCAATTGATCATAGCTATCAAGCCACATGCCAATATTGGTGCCGAAATTACCCAAATAAATCTCGTCGGGTTCTGCGCCGTTCATGCGCACGGACATGGGGCGAACCGCTGCGTTACAGAAATGGCGGCTGAAGATCATATCCAGCGGCGTTTTGTCGTGCCGCTCTCCCAGCGCCGAAAAAAAACGCGAACCAAGGTAGCGATTGTTTTTGTTTATCAAGACATGTGCACAGAGATAGGCTAGCAGTAATACGTCTCTCTTGGGACAATCTCGCAAGAAATTGAATGTGGATCGAAAGCGACGAGAACTATCCAGCGTGACGATTTTTCCGTTTCTGACACGCGACGAGTTGATACCGAAAGGTTCGTAAGTGTAGTCGCCAAGTGATCGGCTAAAGTCACGAAAAAGTTTGTAATGTCGACCGATATTCTTTCCGCCGAAATCGATTGAGCGCGGACCTATCCGGCCTGACCCAATTCGACCGCCGAGCGTTGCGTCCTTCTCGATGATCTCTGCATTGACACCACGTTCGCGGAGAAAATAAGCGGCGGCTATACCCGATATACCACCTCCGACCACCGCCCATTTCACGTGACTCTCTTTCATATGGACTCCCATGAATCGATTACAAAGTGCCTAACACTCAGTTACCGTAAGCATGTCAGGTTTATCTTATGTCATAAATCGAATCGATGTGGGAGAATTTATAGATGTAAAATAAAAAGAAGACAGCTCGTCATGGAGGTCCGCTCAGAATGCGAATTTATTTGTAGTCGATGCAATTACGGATTATGCACAGTTCATGATTCATTGGGCGCTGTAGAGGCCGTGGGGAAGCCATCAACAGCAGACGGCATACGAAACATCTTCGCATAACGAATCGATATTTCATGACTGACCGTTCCGGTCGATGGAATAGGATTATGTATACAAGTCTGTCTACAGACTGCTCGGAAATCGAGAAAATGCAAGTTGGGGAGGGCAGCAATGGAGACCACCACCATGATCGGCCCCTTGTTACAGGGTTTCTTTCTCGAACACTTGCTTGCCCACAAGCAAGTCAGCCCGAGAACAGTGTCGAGTTACCGCGATACCTTCCGGTTGCTGCTCCAATTTGTGCGGGATCGAACATGCATTGAGCCTTCTTCATTGCACATTGACGCACTGGATGTACCGATCATCTTGTCGTTCCTGGATCATCTGGAAACTGAGCGACACAATTCGGCACGATCGCGCAACGCCAGGCTTGCCGCAATTCACAGTTTTTTCCGATGGGTCGCACTTTGCGATCCTAAGTCTGCCGGCCTTGCTAACCGGGTACTCGCGATACCGGCGAAACAGGTCGATCGATTGCTCGTGCAATCACTCCGCCGCGATGAAATCAATGCGATCCTTGCAGCTCCCGATCGCTCCCAATGGCGTGGACGCCGTGACTACGCTTTGTTGCTGACGATGTACAACACGGGTGCGCGAGTGTCCGAAATCACCGCGCTGCGGCAGCCGCAAATTCAGTTTTCCCGGACTACACTGATTAACCTGATGGGCAAGGGCCGCAAGGAACGAAGCATTCCGTTATGGACAACTACAGCGCAGGTCTTGAAAACATGGTTCCATGAACTGGAGGGCGCTCGCACATCGCTTGCGTTTCCCAGCTATCGTGGCCGGCAATTGTCGCGTAATGGTGTCGACTATATCTTGCAGCAAAGTGTCGCCGAAGCAAGCTCGCATTGCCCCGGACTTGAGGAAAAACGGATTTCCCCGCATGTGATCCGCCATACGACGGCCATGCATTTGTTGCAATCCGGCGTTGATATCGGCCTCATTGCCGTCTGGCTCGGACACGAGAACATCGAAACGACCCATGTCTATATCGATGCCAATCTGGCGGCCAAGAAGATGGCGCTCGATAATTTACCTCCTATCGAAGCAGCATACTTCCGGCTCAAACCGGTCGATGGCGTGCTCGCCTTCTTGCAGAAGCTTTGATCGCTATCCCTCTATGGCAGAGCGGGACCTGATCGAAACCGAAAAAAGACCGAACAAAAACCTTAAAATCACGAAGCGTTCAGGATACCAACCTATACTTGCCGCGGTTGAATTTTGTGGAAATCGGTCGCCACGACCGGTCCGTCTACCGAGTGAGTCGAGATGTCCAAGCCAAAAATCCGGCAAGGTGGTGCCTTGGGGGGCGTTTGTCCAGTATTCCTGAAATTTTTCGTGGCGCCCCGCAGTGCGTCCCATTGCAACTTGCTACCAGTGAGTTGCCGAGTGCCGACATGAGAGGCACTGCAACACCTTATATCCGCTCGATCGCCGAAAGCACGGCCGATCAGGTGTTTAATCTCGCGAGTATGAAGCAAAGCCTGACGGGCGCCACTTTGACACAGGTCAAGATGGCGATGGCGCTCGCCTGGCGGCACATGATGCGCTTGCGTTATGAAGAGGCGCTTGCGCTGGCTGAGCAAACCGAGCCGCTTCTGGGCGATCTGGCCGCGGAATTCGCCATACCGTTTCGTAATGAAATGGCTATCTTGCGGGCGGTCGGCCTGTCTTTCCAGGACGACAATCCGGCCGCATTACGTGTCGCGGTTGCCGCCCTGAAGCAGGACGGCGAGTTTTCCAAATCATGCATCGCGCGGACTATCTGCAGGCTCGCTTATTGGAAGCTGGGGGACCCCGATAGTGCCCGCGCCGTGACACGTCATCACGATGACCGGGATAAGGGACGTTTGGCGGCCATGTGTGCGATCTACGATCTGTCTATCGATGCTGCGATGGAGTTGGAACAGTTGCGCTTTTCCGTGGCTAAACGCTTGGCATTGGAGGCGCTTGCAGCAACCGGGAACATTTCCGTCAAAGACCGTGTGGTCGACGCATTTCCCTCCAGTTTGGTCGCGCGGGTACTGTATGAAGAGGGGGCGCTCGATGATGCCGAAACCATCTTATGCAGACTTGTGCAGGGAATTCGCGATCGAGGGGCGATAGAGAGTGCCTTATTCGCCTATTCTCTACTGGCTAAAATCGCCGTGGCCCGCCTGGATTATGACCGCGCGCTGTCCATTCTCAATGAGGCGGAGACCCTGGGAGAGACCCGAGCCTGGCCCCGGCTGATTGCCGCGAGCTTGATGGAGCAGGTCGATATTTTTGTTGATCGTGCCGCGCTTCGCCCGGCGATAGTGTGCCTAAACCGCATGGAGCTGCTGTCCGGGAAAAAGAACGTATGCAGCGCCATGACACGCAACTGCACGCTGGCCCGATCGCGTATCGTCCTGGCGCAAAAACCTTCGCGCAGCGATGTGGCGACTCTGAGGCAATTACATCATGTCGCGGCAAGCGGAAGGGATCTCTATACTGCGGTTCAAGTGGTGATACGGCTGGTGCCCGCCTTGATGGCAGTTGGCGAACAAGATGAGGCCCGCGCGATTTTCACCCGAACGCTGGCGCTGGGTGAGGCCGTGGGGCTTTGCCAAACATTTGTCGACGGCGGTCCGGAAATAGGTGTGCTACTGGGTGAAGTCGCCGACGCCTCGACCAAGGCGAGTGTCGAGTATGCTCAACTGCTTCCCTACGCCCGCGGCTTACTGATGCGTCGACGCGCACGCGAGACGGAGATTCGCCCATGGCGGCAGGTCTCCCGCTCAAACAATATCCTGAGCGGTCGGGAATGTAATATCCTCGCGTTAATGGGGCAAGGTTACTCCAACAAGGAAATTGCCCTTCGTTTGGGCATTGCCCCAGAGACCGTAAAATCTCATGCCAAGCATGTTTTTATCAAATTGACCGTCAAGACGCGCGCCGAAGCGGTGATACGCGCTAGCCGCCTGGGGTTGATTTGATGCGATAGCGAAAATGGGTAAAGCCCATGTCGAGGATATTTCTATGATGGAATTCGAGCCGTATCGGCTTGATGTGGTCAACCAGTGCCTTTGGCGATCGAGCCAAACCGCGTCGCTCGAGCGCGTCGAATTAACGCCTAAAACGTTCAAGGTCTTGCATTATTTGCTCCAGCATGCGGGGCGCCTGGTAACGCACGACGAATTACTGGATTCGGTTTGGTTCGGTGTCCATGTCCAGCAAGAAGTGCTGAAGGGGCACATTCTGGCGATACGCACCGCCTTGGGAGACAGCGCACAAAATCCCAGGTTCATCGAGACCGTTCGCGGACGCGGATATCGTTTCATTGCGACCATCAACAGAGTCGGAACTGCCAAGGCGAATCGTCTGGCGCCGCTTAACCATGGCGGATTTGTCGGCCGCGCAGATCAGTTACGCGAGCTGGAAGGCGCGCTATGCGATACCGAATCGGATAGGCAGCAATTGATGTTTATTGTTGGCGAGGCAGGAGCCGGCAAGACGGCTCTGCTTGACCAATTCCTTGCCCGATGTGCTTCCACGCCCCACATCCTGGTCGCGAGGAGCAGTTGCATCGAGGGTTATGGGGGAAGCGAGCCGTATTATCCCGTGCTGGAAGCGCTAAGCCAACTCTGCAAAGGACCTGACGGAGAGGACGTGGTCCAAGGGTTACTGACCTTGGCGCCTAGTTGGGCCGTGCAGTTGCCGGCCTATATTTCTACCGAGCAGTACACCCGCTTGAAAAACCAGATTGCGGGCGCGGGCGGCACAGGATATATGCTGCACGAAATTTGCAGCCTGCTCGAAGCGCTATCGATCGATCGCCCGTTATTGCTGGTATTTGAGGATTTGCATTGGGGCGATTACTCGACCGTCGACCTGATAGCCGCCATAGCACGTCGTCGTGGCATGACGAGACTGATGGTGATTGCGACCTATCGGCCCGAAGATGACGAGTCGGGACAGCATCCGGTCAAGCAACTCAGCCAGGAATTGTTGCTACGCCAATTGTGCCGAAAAATCACCCTGGGACCACTTTCGGAAAATGCGGTCGGCGAACTGTTGGCCGGCAAAGGTGTTTTAAGGCCACAGGAGCAGGAATTCGCGCGCCTGATTACCGAACATTCCGACGGCAACCCTCTATTTGTGCAGGCCATCCTGGTGTATCTGGTGGAACACGGCGTGGTCGAGAAAACCGAGCAGGGTTGGCGGAAAAAGGCGCAGCCGAGCAAAATCGCGTTCGAGATACCGCGCACCATAGTTCAAGTCATCGAGGCCAGGATTCAGCGTCTAAGCACTGATCAG
>Ga0302233_10001222_pt1 | contig 18320 bp, 17 predicted proteins | sample II_Palsa_N3_1_FD_193516 | JGI IMG/M metagenome (GOLD analysis project Ga0302233, IMG submission 193516) | Peat permafrost microbial communities from Stordalen Mire near Abisko, Sweden - II_Palsa_N3_1 | ecosystem: Environmental > Terrestrial > Soil > Palsa > Peat permafrost | place: Sweden... | reverse complement strand
GCGAGCGCCTCTGGCAACTCCTCGAGCTTGTCAACGTGAACAGGACGAGCAACCACACCGCCTTTGGCGACGTCGAGAAGCTGGTGGCCAAATTCGTCAAGGATGGGTGAGAGCTACTTTTTTTTTTTGCCCTTCGGCTTTCTTATTTTTTTTTTTTCTTTTTCTTCTTAGGTACCTCAACCGCATTCGCACAGATCAGCAACAGGCCGAGGAGGCGTACGAGTTCCGGTGGGGCCCGCGCGCGACCGTGCTGTGCCCCGTGGAGGACATCCTCAGTTTCATCGCAACCATGAACGGCAAGGCGAACGACGAAAAGTTCCTCGCCAACCTGCAGGACATTCTCAAGGCCAACTCGCCGGCCGACGACGACGAAGAGGGCGCCGAAGGAGCGGATGCCGGTGCAACACAGGCGACGCAAGCGTAGTTTAATGGAAGGTTTTATTTCTGGGGAAAAAAGGAAAATATTGCAAACGTGACGTCACCTGAAACATTAGCTACACGAGCCCGCGACGGTTACATCATCATCGATCCCAAACTTGTGCCATGCGTTGCGCCTTTTTCGCCGTTCCAATGTGAACGTTTGCGGCCGTGTTGTACGCGCAGAGCTCGGTGCCGTGCTCGGTGGCCACGCCCAGGCGCTCGTGGCCCCCTTACGCTGCCTATTTTTGTTTCGTGGATTACTAGAAAACTGACTTGGTTTGTTGGGACACACGATTAGGCGGCGCAACCCCGGCGTCCCGTCCCTCTTCTCCCCCCCATACAGAACACCTCCAAAGGGCAAAAAGGGACGTCCACAGAAGCAAGACTAGCCAGCGCCCCCTCCCCTCTTCTGTCTTATACTGCTCTTCAAGAAGAGAGCGACGTCTTTTGCCGACCCCTGCGACCCTTGCTGGCCCTAGATGCACAGCACCAAACGGCGCGCCAAGCCGCTGGTACGTTTTGTTTGCGTGTGTGCTGGATCCTGTTTGTGGCTAATTCGGCTACGGGTGGGGGTGCCAAAAGGAGCCGTCCATCAAGGCCCTGGTGGACAAGCTCGAGTCTGTGCCCGCTGACGGCCTGGTGGAGGCGCTCGAGGCCGCTGCGACGCCATGGACGGTGCCGCGCACAGACCTGTCGGTGTGGAACGGCGTGCTGCTTCGTCTGGACGCGGTCGTGCACGACTTTGTCAAGGTAAAATCACTCCCTTGCCTACGTTGCTGACACGGACTGTCTGTTCAACCCTCAGAAATCAACAACGCCGACACAGCTCATGTCGCACAGGCTAACCGCCGAAGAGACAAGGAACCTCCTGGCGGTGCTGCGGTTCTCGCGCGAGCTGCTGCAGCACTCGACCAATCGCCACCTGTACCCCTCGGTGGCGCACATGCATGCGCTCATCTGCGTCGATCAGGTCGAAATCGTCGAGATTGCCGCGTGGCTACTGTCCCGCTCGGTACGGATGTCCTCACTCTTTTCCCCCATGCGTGCTTAAAACCTGCATGCATTTTCACAGCGTTTCGCTGCGCCGATGCAAGACAACCAGAGCGCGCTCGTGCTCTCGCACGGCTGGATTGCGACCGGCCAAGGGCTCGCGCTCTCGTACAGCTCGCGACCCGACGCGGTCATCCCGGACCACGTTCGCAAAGTTGCCTTTGAGTTCCGCCGCTCGGATGCGCAGGAGCAAGAGGGCAAGCCGACGGCTGTCGTGTCGATTGAGCAGACCATGACCGACAACCAAGAGTAAGCAAAAAGGGGGGAAAAAAGAATACTCACACCTTTGCAGTTACATTTCTGTCTTTTTGGATCTGGTGAAGAAGCACGACATCCCAGAGTCGTACCATTTTGCCCTTTTGCATAGGCTACGCCTCGCCACTTGCTGCACCGACGCCGCCTTGCGACTCGCGTGGAACAAGTGCCGCGTCCTTGCCGTTGCCATCATCGTCTACTCGGGCCGTGACGACCCCTCGGCGCGTTCACTCTTCCTCTTCCAACCCGACGTTGCCGTCGAGCTTGTCTCGGTCTTGAGTCAACCCCAACTTCCATGGGTACGTCCTTTCTTTTTTTTTTTTTGTCCCTCTTCGCCGCTCAATTCACACACAGGACCTCAAAACGCACTGCCTCTTTGTCCTGCAAGGAATGTGCGACCCCGAGGACAAGTCAAGGCAGATGTCGGTTGTCACTACCCTGCGTGTTTCGGCCAACCACGGTGTCCTTGCCACGACGCTGCGCCAAACCATCACCGCCATGCTCGAGACGCCCACCGGCGTTGGCAACGTCAACACGCTCTTCATCGAGACCCTTCTCTCGCTCATCCAAGTCATCGTATCCGCGCAGCCGGGCCGCAGCATGCTGGTGTCGGGCGGTGTCATCCTCGACCTCGTGCCCATCCTGGCCGCCAAGAACCCTCGCCACATTCGCGTACGTGGTCCGTTTTACCCCGCTTTTATTTATCTACCGCATACAACTAGCTCGTGTCCAAGGCCGTCAAAACGCTCCAGCTGATCGTGTTCAATCACCAGTCTGCAAACCTTTTCAACACGTTTTGCGATGCCACAGGTCTGACAATGCTCGAGGAGCGCGTCAACGAGGAGGTCCAGTCTGTCGTCACCCGCTGCGCCTCTGACATGGACGCCACCTCGAACCCCGAGCTTCCCAACGCTGTCATCGGTACGTTCTCCAATTTAGTTTTTCTTCGGTTTTTTCCCCTTTCCCTTTACTGATCGTTTCACAGTGAGCGAGCAAATGTCTTTCATCAGGTCGTCCCTGCGCTTCGTCTACGGCGCGCTGCAACAAGGAGGTTCCTCAGATCGCCTGCGCCATCTCATTCACGGCCCGCTCATCAAGTCGCTGTACACGATCCTCTCGTACCCCAAGATCTTCAAGGGCCAGGCGTTTGCAAACGCAGTCAATCTTGTCGCGACAATGATCCACAACGAGCCATCGTCCCTCTCGGTCATCCAAGAAAACAACCTGCCCGCCGCGTGTCTTGAAGTCCTCAAGGGCGGCGTCCAACTCGACTATTCGGTAGCTGTCCAGCAATAAAGTCGCGTTTACTCAAAATAAAAAATAAAAAAATACAGGTCATCACGGCTCTGCCAAACGCATTTTCGGCGTTTTGCCTCAACAACGCCGGTCTCGAACAGTTTCGTGCTGCGGAGCCCTTCAAGTTCCTCCTCAGCCTGTTTTGCGAGCCCTCGTACCTGCCGGCGATGATGTCGGGCAAGGTCCCTGGGATCATGGGCGCCGCACTCGAGGAGCTCGTCCGTCACCACCCCGTCCTCAAGGAGGACGTCTTCAAGGCCATCAAAGAGCTCATGCACTCTGTCCTCAACTTCACCGCGGCAGACCTCAAGTCGATGGAGGCAAAGCTGCGACACGAGGACACGTCTGTGTCGGCTGATGCCATGGACGGGATTGCTGCGGCATCACCTCCCCCGCCCACCACCACCACGGGCAAGCTGGCAGACGACTTCAACAATATGACCCCACCGCTCATGACCATTGTCAACAATATTTGCGTGGTACGGGCCTAAACTTTTCGTATTTTTTCTTTTAATTCGTACTGAATGAAAAAAAACAAAAACAAATTGTAAATAGTTCCTCGACCCGTTCCTGCAGGCACGGGCACAGCAAATCGAGTTTGTCCGCGTCGTTGGGTTGGAGCCCCTGATCAGCATGCTGCTGCACCCCCTCTTGCCAAACATGTGCGACCCTGTGCAGTACATGCCCCTGGCGTCGCCGCTGCTCCAAGTCATCAGCGAGGACCAACACGAGGACCGCCGTCCCGGCGCCGCGAACGCCAACCTTCCGCCCAACGAGAACGGAGCAGTCATCACCACCATCATCTTGCACAAGCTCAAAACGGTGATCGAGACCCTCGGCGACATCGCCAAGCCCTTCAAGAGCTCAAAGGAGCTCAAGGATCTTCTCTTTGACGAGTCCAACATGGCCAATCTGACAGTGCAGTTGCGCCTTGTCATCACCTGCTCCAACCTTTTGGTAAATCAAAAAGAAAAAATAAGAAATGTTTTTTTTTTCATTTCAAACAAAATTAGGATGATTTTGTGCGCGCGTCAAGAAACATTGTTGTTTCAAATCCAAGCGGCGGCGGCGGCGCTAATCGACTCCGCATCGGAGAAGCGAGCCTGCAGCTCCTTTCTGACCCAAAGTCGGTCGAGATTGTCAACGTGCTCATGATCCTCACTCTGTACGTCTGTTCCGTTACGAAATTTATTCTGACCCACCACCACTAACAAAAAAAAAATACTAGAAATTGTCACCACGGACTGCAGCTCATGAAGAGCGTCTACCCCGACACGAGCGCATCCTCAGTGGTCGTAGCCTCCACCAGCGAAGCCATGTACCCTGACGTGACCACCTCGCTCCGTCTCCTCATGAACACGGTCCCTGGTGCCGCGGGAGGGCTTTTGCTCACCCTCGCCCGTGCTAGCGTGCCCGCCCGCGACATTCGAGCAGGTGCCTTTGCCTACTTGCCCGCCGAAACGCTCTACCCTGCGTGGGCGCTCAACACGCGCATCAGCAACCTCATCACGTCGAGTCTCGACGTGGCCCTGCCGGTCGAGCACGCGCTTGCGTCCAAGTCTGACGACCTCATCACCGAGGTGTGCGAGTCGATTCGCATCATGGCCAACCTTGTTCAGTGTGTCCTCCTTGACAGTACGCCAAGCCCTTCTTAGTTATCAACTGATGACAAAATAGATATGGCGTCTATCCACGTCTCGCTCCTCGTTCGCATGATCAAATGCGGCCTCATCGCACGCTATGCCGTCATTTTCGAGGCCCTCTGGAAGCACCGCTGTGAGCGAACGACAAAGCACGATGCCTTGGACAATGCAATTGTCATCCTTGCCGCCTTTTTTGAACAGCTCAGGTAACTACATTTTAAAAATACCCAATAATAACAACGGTGTTCTCTCTCAGCAATGGCCGTGTTATTGTCGGTTCCATTTTCATGCAGTCGTTTGTGCAACTGTCCGAACTGGTCGGGTGTCGTGAGGACGTCGGCCTGATTATCCAGGTACCGTTCTTTTTTTTTTGCCTTTTTGCCTTTAATTAAAAAAAATCAAAAAAAATGAACGCCTTCTTAGACAACACGCTCGCTGATCGCGTCCGCCATCGTGCCCGTCTGGACGAGCCAACACATCCTGGACGCCCCGCTCAGGTTGCTCCCGATCCTCATCCGCACAGTGTACAACATCCTCGAAGCCAACTACGAGCGAGCGGTCCCTTCGCCGTTCTCCACCGGCCCAAGCAATATTTACAAGAAGCGAGTTCCTTTGGACCCGCTGGATCCCTTTGCGGCCGAGTCCATCCACGAGATCGACGTCCCTCGCATCACACCTCGCATGGATCGCAGCGCAACGGCAGCCCAAGGGCCGGAGAGCGGGAACAGCGGTCCCATCCGCGGCCGCTCCTTTGCTGCTCTCCTCCAGTCACTCACCGATAGTCGCGGCCGTGGTCTCCGCAGCCTTTTCGATGGCGGCGAGTTTGATGCAGCCACCATCCTCGGCGGGGGGGCCGCTGGCGGCGAAGAGCTCATGCACGGCCTCGGCCCCGTTCGTGGCCACATTGACGAAGCACACGTCTTGCAGCTCCTCGACATGGGCTTCCACCGCTTCTGGGCCGAGCGCGCTCTGTCCAGGTTCCGCAACGACGTCAACCAGGCGGTTGACTTTCTCCTGCGCGACCCCATCTACCAGACGGCGCCTCCCAACAACGCGACCAACGCACCCGCAGCATCAGCAACCGGAGAGTCGGCAGGTTCGTCGGCGTCCGCACCCGCACTGACAGCCGAGGCATCAGCGTCTGTCCCCGCCCCTACCGCTCCTCAGGCGTCTGAAGATGCCTCTGCCGCAGCGCCCGCGGCATCCGAGACCGCTTTGACACGAGAGGGCCGCGAGGCTTGCGAGAGCTACAGGCAATGGTGGGCCCAAAACTCTGGGGACTACCAGCAAAAGCTCGACCGCGCCTGGAATGTCTTGTACGAGGCCACCCCGTCCACGGTCGGCGAGCTCGTCGGAGCCAAGGTCCCCGTCGTGTTTGACCTCACGCTGATGCTGGGCCTGCTCCTCGCCACACCCGAGCTCGAAGGCGTGACGTTCCCGATCATCGACGCCCTCATAAAGGAGTTGGACGTCTGCCGCGTCCCCGGGTCGCACACGACATTTGCCTCGCGCCTGCTCACCCTGCTCATGTACGACAGCCGGAACCAGCGTTCGTCGCGCCTCGTGGCAGCACGGCTGAGCGAAACCATCCCCAGTCTGACGCAGCTCCTCGAGCACGGCACCACGCTCCAGTCCGACTGGGCATCCTCCGTCATCTTGCTGATCTCTGCTCATCATCTGCGTGCATCGGCCATCGTCGTCCCCTCCACGGAGAGCAGCGAGAAGGACAAGGACCCCATGCGCGAATTCTTGCAGAGTACCGCCAACGTCATGCCGACCCCTGCGCACTTGAGGCACGAGCGAATGGGACCGTTCGTCAGCCCGTCCTGTGGCATCACCAGGCAAAAGACCGCAACGCAAAAGCATTTTGTTGGCGTCGAGCTGTTGCCGCCCTCCAATTCCCGGTACATTCCACGCCTACCGCACCGGGGCGCCGACGGTCATTACGCCCTACCTGGCATCTCCGACGATGCCTCCTCTGGGCGCTCTGCAGCTGCGGCGCCCACAGCGCCTGTGGCCAACTCTCCTGCCTCTGCGCCACCCCAACCACCCGCGCCGCCGCAGCAACAGGAGCAGCTGCCGCCTGTCCCGCCTCAGGTCGAAGTTGCGCGATGGCCCGAAGTGCTCGTCAACACGATGCTGAAAATTTCTGTTTCGCTCCTTCAGAAGGTGACCGAGTCGATCTCGAGTCGTTTGACGTCGGCGGGCGCGACACCGCCGCCCCCATCTGTGGACCACTGCCACCTTGCCAACAGTCTCCTTCGCCTCCTTCTGGACCTCACGCGCGCGCCCAGCAGCATCCCCGCCTTTGTCGAGGCCAAGGGTGTGCAGGTCGTCGTGGCGTCGTGCCAGGAGTCCCTCTTTTCCGGCCACTACACCATCGCCACCATCATCCTGCGCAATGTCGTCGAGGGCGACCTGTTTGAGCACGTCGTCGTGACAAGTCTCCAGCAACTCTTTGGCCGCAGGAACCCGTTGCACTACCAACCAATGGGCGTTCCTGCCCCCAGCCAGCAGATTTCGTTCTCCGAGTTTGTCAATGGGATGGAGACGTTTGTTCTGCGCGACGCGGAGGCCGTGCGCAAAGTTTGCCTCAAGTACTGCAAGACCAGCAAGAGCAGCACGTCCTCCGCGCCATTTGGCAGCTCGCCAGCGCGTGTGATCGAGTACATCCCCCCTGTGGCGACGACACCTGCCGAGACGGCAAAGTCACACGGTGGATCGTCAAGCAAGCCTGCCGTGACCGTTGCAGCCCCCGAGGCACCCTTTGTCCCCACAACGTCCTTCCGCACCGAGGTCGTCCGCGAGCTCTTGTCGCAGTTCTGCTTCATGTTCCAGTCCAAGGAGACGGTTTCCATCGACGTCACGCTCACCGTTCCGAATGTCGCCGGCCTGTCTCCTGCGGTCGGCGATGCGTCTGCCACGGCCCCCCCGGCTCTGGCCGCTTCATCTTCATCGTCTGTTCCGCCGTCTGCTCCGTCGGTGCGCACCCTCAAGAAGAGCGACCAGGCCTATCACCCGCACTTGCACTTTTTCCGCTCATTCCTGCTCCAGCTTATGCAGGAGCTGATGCAGTCGTACCACGCGCACTTGAGGGAAGAATTCACGACGCTGGCAAGCAGCCTCCGTTGCCTGGGCACCCAGACGGCCTTGGAGGTCCTCGTGTCTGCCTCGCGTGCCGTCGTTGACGAGCAAAACTCGCGCTACACATCGGCGGTCCAAACCGTGGCCGAATCGCGCCGTGCTTCCGATGTCCTCCTGTCACTCTGCTGCGGCCCTTCGAGGACCGAACCCACCTTCCCAGGCGTGCCCATCCCCTCTCGCCGGCCCAATATGACCGCAACGGCGCCCAATGAGGGCGAGGTCCCCGCGAGCCTGCTCCAGTCCTGGAAAGTGCTCCTGCGGACCATCCACGACGCCGTCGCAGGGGTCGTTAGCAACACGGTCGGCAAGACCAACAGCATTCAACTGGTCGCGCAGCTCGAGTCGCTCGTCAAGCTCGTCGCTACCATAATCAACGACCCGACCAACCAGCGCATCGGCAAAAAAGGCCCCGTCGTCCACGAGCTTGCCCAGGAGTTTATCAACGTGGGCTTTATTCCACTGCTCACCGAGATCATCGGCCGCCTCGACCTGGCCATCCCGGCCGCGCAGAACCTCGTCGATAACACCCTCGCGATCATCGAGATCCTCGGCAAGACGGCGAACAACATTGCCGCGCACGCCAAACGCTCAAAGTCGGACAAGTCCAAAAAGTCCAAGGAGGCCAAGAGTGCCAAGAGCGCAGTGACTGCAAGCGCGACAAAAGGTGCTTCCTCCTCCTCTTCCGCACCCACAAACTCGTCAGAAGCAGCCCAGTCTGCCAGTGCCTCTTTGTCCAACGAGGAGCCGTCTGCGGCCCCTTCCAAGGCATCTTCTGCTGCCCCGTCTGCTTCAGTCGACGCAACTGTCGCGGACGCCTCAGCAGCACCTTCCTCTTCAGCCAACCCAGCGACCACCACAGGTACTGTGTCCCCGGCGCGAACACCCCGGCGCCGGCGCTCGATCGCTCGCCTGTCTGCCTTGGGAGGAGCTGCATCTTCCGATCCGACCACTTCTGACCAAGCAGGCCACGTCTCTGGTGGCACAGCAACCCCCGCCAAGGCGACCACTGACGGCGAGGACGAGGAGGAGTCGGACGAGGAGGAGGACGAGGACGAGTCTGAGGAGGACGACGAATCAGATGACGACGACGAGAGCGGCGGCGAAGGCGCCCCCGTCTTTGACCAGGACGCCCACGAGGAGCACCTTGCCCAGATCGCCTCTGACGACGACGTGGACCTCGAAGAGGACGACGACGAGGACGAGGACGACAATGTCGATATGATCATTGACGGCGACGTGCCCTCTGACGGCGAGGACGGAGACGACGATGACATGGACGTTCTCGCGATTGTACCTGACGATGTGGAGATTGTGGAGGACGACGACGACGACGACGACGATCTCGAGGATGGCGACGATGACGACGACGACGACGATGACGACGACGACGACGATGACGGCCATGACGACGACGATGAGGACGCCGATGAGGACGGCGACGGCGAGGATGAAGGAGGCGACGAGGACGACGAGGACGGTGAGGATGTCGAGGCAGACGTCGAGGACGAAGACAACGGCGACGAAGACGACGGCACCCTTGCAGAACTCGCCGCCGCAGCTGCAGCCAGTCGCTCCTCCACTCCTGCTCAGGCCGATGCCGCCGCCAACAACGCGACCGTGCCTGTGGCCACCCCCGCTGGATCGATCTCGACCAGCTCGGGCGGCCGTCTCCAGCAGCGTCAGCAGAACCGTCGGACCGCATCCTACCGAGGCACTAGGCTACGTCGCCAAGGAAGCTCTGGCCAAAACTCTGTTGATGAAGAGGACGACGAGGACGACGAAGAGGACGAGGACGAGCTGGACGACGAGGCCGCCGACGCGCACGACCAGGGCGCCTTCCACGAGATCATGAACCTGGTCCTGGCCGAGGACGCCAACGCGGGCGCAGGTGAAGACGAAGACGAGGACGACGAGGAGGACCCGGGCAGCGACTTTGCCGGTGCCGGTCACCACCACCACCATCACCAGTTCCACTTCCACGGTGGCGAGGACGAAGTCGATGGCGACGCCGACTCGTCGGACGACGACGACGACGACGACGACGAAGACGATGGGGACAGCGATGCCGAAATGTTTTACCCACCGGGCTATGGCGGTGCCGGTGCCCATCACCACCACCCCTTCCAGCGTACTCCCTACGGCCTCGACATGATGTTCCCTGGCGGTGGCCGCCACGGTTACCCAGCACAAATGCGCGGTGCTGCCCGTCCTGGCGGCAACCAGTGGACCCTCATCGATGATGCAGCGGCAGCAGCCGGTCTCCCTCTCAACATGCCCCTCGTTCCCCTCGGTCACGCTGGACCGGCTGGCGGCTGGCAGCCTCTTGCGCCCTGGCAACCCATTCACGGGGCTGGCGCTGCCAACAACGGACCGGCGGGCGAACTCGGTCGCTACCTTCTCACGCACGGCGGCATCGCGATTGCCCCCGGTGTTGTCGCCCCCACAGGTGGTGACGCTGCAAACGTCGCCGCCGCCGCCGCCGCGTCGTCCCGTGGTCGCAGCTCCAACACGGCCTCGATGGTGTGGTCACCGTTTGTTCCGCACACGTCCTCGACCATGCTCAGCACGTCGCTCTTCCCCGCCGACCTGTCGCTCTTTTTGCACGAGGCCCTCGAGGGCATGACCCGAGGCTCACCTGCCCCCCGCTACCTCACGCCCATGACCGTGCAGCTCTCGCGCCTCGCAGACCAGATCCCGCACGCGGACCGTCCCACGGAGCTCTCGTTTATCCGCTCGGAAGTGCTCGACATGGTGGGCCAGCTCATGGCCAACTCGCCCTTTGCCAGCTCTCTGCGCCAGATCCTCGCGACGGACGCCGTTGCCGCCGATCGCACCATCCGCCAGATCATCCTCATTCTGCTCATGGTCAAGCGCCTGCGCGGCCTCATCCGCGACACGCTCTCGAGCGAGGCCTACACCGCCAGCTCGTCGCTCTTGTCCATGCACCCGTTCCTCGTGCGTCCCCCGTGGTCCCTGTACGACTACATGGACGGGACCGCCGTGAACGATACCTACCATGCCCAGCGCGTGACGTCGTTTAGCGAGCGCACCATGCACTTTAGCACGTTCCACGACCCCGCCCACGGTCTGCCCTCGCACCCCTTGGCCAACGAGGTCTACGTTGCCTGCGAGTTGCTCGAGCAGTCCCTTCGCGACGGCGCCGAGATCACCCAGCGGGTCCTGCAGCAGACGCAGCAAATCTGCGCCCTCCCCGCGGCCTACTACCGCATCCACACGACCAACGTCCGTCAACGTCAGACGCTCAGCCTCCTGCGTCAGAGCTCGTGCGACGTCAACGGCTTTGGCGTGCAAATATGGGATCAACTCGGTGGCAATGCTCCCGTCGCCGCCACGAACGCCCCCAACGGCTCTCAGCCTCCAAGCGGGCCGCATCGCTACGGAGTGCCGTACCTGCCCAGCAGCAGCCGGAGCAGCCGCCCCGCCCAGATCAGCGGCGACTTTTTCTCCCAACTGTTGAACAATGCTCGCAACGTCACCGTCACGGGCACGGCCGACCAGCCCTCGTTCACGTTTGACTTTACCGGTGTCGAAATGCCTGCCCAAGCTGTCAACGAACTGTTTGGAGCTGCATCGCCTGGCAACGCGCCGAGCTCGCCGCCAACCTTTGACAGGACGCCCCCGTCCAACAATACTCTGTCACCACCACCCATCGCCGATGTTATCCCGCCTGCTGCTGCTGCTGCTGCCCCTAGTGCTCTTCCTGCAACCGCGCCTAGTGCTGCTCCTACCGCCGCTGCTGCCCCAGTCACACTGGCCAACTTGACGCGCGAGACGATGCCCCAACCCACCGACCCCGCGTTCCAGCTCCTCGCCGCCGAGGCCGGCATCGATGCATCCTACCTCGCCGAGCTGCCAGACACACTGCGATGGGAAGTCTTCCGCGACAACCGACCGCAACCGCAGCGTCTCTCCGTGCCTGCCCCACCGACAACAGGAGCAGGCGCAGCAGCAGGCGCAGCAGCAGCAGCGTCCTCACGTACGCGTGATCGCCGGTCGTCCCTGTCTCCCGCTTTTGCCTTCAACTGGGGCGACGTCTCTCTTCCTTCGGCCGGCTCTGCTGCTGATGCTGCTGTACCTGCTGCTGCTGCTGCTGCTACTACTGCTACCGCAGCTGGGGCGCCCTCGGCCGTTGCCGCAGACTTGCCGTCCGAAGTCATGGACGCCCTCCAAGGCCCTGTGCGCGACGACCTGCAAAACATCCTCAGTACAGCAGATATTAGGGAGGCCAACAACAACTCCTTCCAAGACCTGCTTGCGGACGCCAGCTTTAACCCATTCTTGCGCTATCCACAAGAGCCATCCACACGAGAGCGGCCCCGGTTGTTCCGCCGGACCGCGGCCACCTTTGGCGTCGATATTGGCACTGACCCGCTGACGACCAGCGACGGCTCTGCCCTTTCCAAGCTCCCCAAGCAGAAGAAGAAGAAGGGCCCCAAGGACGGCCCCGAGCAGGTCAAGCTGCCCAACATTCTCGCGCTGCTCCGCTTGTTGTACCTCGCGCAGCCGATCAAGCGCAACCTGGCCCGCTCGCTTGCGCAGCTCTGCACCAACAGCACGACGCGTGCGACCACAATGGCCCTCCTGCTGGCAATCATCCTCGGCAAGGAGAACGTGCGTCTTGGAGGCGGACCCACGGGCCAGGCACTCGTGGGCTTCCAACCAGGGCTTGCCCAGGGCTCCACACCGACTCAGGCCCAAGCAAACGAGGCCATGGACGCGACCATTGGCAACGCCGACGACCAGAACGACGACAGCGATATGGACGAGCCCGCTACTGCTGCTGGCGCGGCTGCTTCGGCTGCCCCGTCGACCGCCCCCACCGGCGATGCCTCGTCCTCTCTGTCTTCGTCATCGGCTGTTTCGCCCATGGTCGTCCGTCGCTCCCTGGACATCTTCTTCTACCTGCTCTCTGCCGGCGGCCACTCGTCCGTCAAGGTCATGGAGGAGATGTGGCGCCCGCTGGACTTGGGCAAGCTGCTCCCGCCTGTCCCCCTGGGCAAGCTGGGAGCCACGCCTGCAAAGGGCAAGGGCAAGGAGAAGATGGTGGACAGCAGCAGTGCGGCCACGAGCGTCATTCCGTTTTACACGCTCGTGCACCTGCTGAGCCAGCCGTCCATGAGCAGCGACTCGTCGCTGGTCGTGGTCCTGCTCGACACGATCTCCTACCTGATGGAGCCCAGCGTGACCAGCCTCATTGCGGACAAGGACGTGCTCACCAACCTGCCTAACGACGTGCGCACCCGCCTCGTCGGCGTCCTCCAGCTGCGCTCGTGCTCGTTCAAGACGCTCCAGCACACGGTGACGGCGCTGCAGCACCTCGCCGTGATCGAGAAGACCAACGTCAACATCCTCAACGACCTCAGTGCGTCGGCACACGACATCAAGGCCCCCATGCTGAAGGACCTCATCCTGCTGCGCGGCATCCTCCAGCCGTTCAGCGCGTCCAGCAATGACGCCACGATCCTCCCCATGCTCGACGATGCGCACGACGATGCAAACAGCACGACCACCAGCAAGGCAGCCCTCCGCTCGTCCATGCGCTCGCTGGCCGTTCCCAAGCTCGGCTCGCGCCACTCGACCCAGGTGCGCCTCGCCCGCATCCTCCGTGCCATCGCTGCTATGCACACGGCCGATGTGTCCAACCCGATCTCTGCTGCCGCTGCGGCTGAACCCTCCTCCTCCTCCTCGGCGTCAGGGGCATCGGCGACCAGCCTGGAGATGCCTAGCATCCGCAGCAATCCCGGCCACTATCGCCGTGGGACTCAAGCATTCATGCATGAGCGCAGCATTCTCGGCCTCGAAGAAGGCATTGATCTCACCGACGGTCCCGCTCGTGTGGCCGCAGCCGCTGGAGTCAATGCTGCCGCAAACGGCGGCAACTTCCCCGTGAACCCCGACGGCACCGCCCCTGCTGGTCGCTTCACGCGCACCGGCCCCGAGGGCAGCAAGGTCTCCAAGCACTCTGTGCACACGTTCAAGGCGTTTGCCCAGCTCGATCTGAACGAGGTGTGGGAGGTCATGGGCGACTGCCTCGACGTTGTGCAGCAGCACAGCGAGCTCAGCCACATCAGCTCGCTGCTCCTGCCTGCCCTCGAGGCGTACTTTGTCCTGGCCAAGAACCTCAAGCAGGTGCTTGCGTCCGCGCACAAGGCCGCACCAGAGATCCTCCAAGAGTTCATCCGTCCCTCGGCCCTCAACTCTGTCATGCCCTCGGTCGTGTCCTCGCCCACGCTGCGTGGCGCCTCGTCCTCGAGCCTGTTGGACCTGACTGCCGCTGCAAACACGATCGGCACGACGCCCTCGCGCGTCGGCCGCACCTCGTCCTCGCTGCTCCGCAGTGGCACCCTGTTCAACTCTGCGACCGACGGCTCGGACGACAACCAGGTCACGCCGCTCACGCCGGCCGAGCTGGAGATCATCCGGCCGTACCTCGCCGCGTGCCTCGAAAAGTTTGAACGCTTTGAGCAGTTTGCCGATCGGTACAAGCGAATCCTCAACGACCTGATCAGGTAAAGCAAACCTAAACCTGTTTAAATCTTTAATGTATTTACCTTTTTGTGTATTGCATAGATCCAACTCGACGCTGTTTTCTGGCTCGTTTGCGCTGCTCACGTCGATGCCGTACCTGCTCGACTTTGATCTCAAGCGCACGTTCTTCATCCAGGAACTGCACAAGGGCAAGACGCGCCACTACCAGACCCTGCACTTGAACGTGCACCGCGACACGGTCTTTGAGGACTCGTACCAGCAGATCATCCAGCACACGGGCGACGAGGTCAAGTACGGACGCCTCTCGGTCCGCTTTGCCAACGAGGAGGGTGTCGACGCGGGCGGTGTCTCGCGCGAGTGGTACCAGGTTCTCTCACGCCAAATGTTCAACCCCAACTTTGCGCTGTTTGTGTCTTCGGCCGTCGACAAGGTAAAAAGCAAAACAAACAAGAGCGACCAAGCTAAATATTTACTTTTTGTTGCGCAGACGACGTACCAACCCAACCACCTCTCGAGCATCAACACTAACCACTTGGCCTACTTCAAGTTTGTGGGTCGCATCATCGCCAAGGCCATCTACGACAACCGCGCCCTGGACGCCCACTTTACCCGCTCGTTCTACAAGCACATCCTGGGCAAGAAGGTCGACTACCGCGACATGGAGGCCGTCGACCCCGAGTACTTTAAGTCGCTCGACTGGATCGTCAACAACGACATTACCGGTGTGCTGGACCTCACGTTCACCTACGATGTCGAGGACTTTGGCATGAAGACAGAGGTCGAGCTCAAGCCCGAGGGCAGCCAGATCCCCGTCACCGAGGTAAAGGATTTTTATTTTTATTTTTATTTTTGTTAGTTGCTCATGTTTGTTTTTTTTCTTCTCTTAGGCAAACAAGCTCGAATACGTCAAGCTCATCACCGAGTACAAGCTGACGACGATCATCCGCAAGCAGATCGACGCTTTCCTCGAGGCCTTCCACGAAATCATCCCCAAGCGCCTTGTCAAGATCTTTGACGAGCAGGAGCTCGAGCTGCTCATCTCTGGCCTGCCCGACGTCGACGTCGACGACTGGCGCAACAACACCGAGTACCAAGGCTATGCTCCCTCGGCGCAGCAAGTCGTCGTACGTTTTTTAATCAATAATTCCGTGTTAAATAAACTCAAATTTTAGTGGTTCTGGCGCGCTGTCCGATCCTTTGGCCGCGAGGAGCGCGCCAAGCTGTTGCAGTTTGTCACAGGCTCGTCCAAGATCCCCCTCGAGGGCTTCTCCCACCTCGAGGGCATGAACGGCATCCAAAAGTTTTTGATCAGCAGGATCTACGGCAACCCCAACCGCCTGCCCGCCGCGCACACGTGCTTCAACCAGCTGGATCTCCCCGAGTACACAAGCTACGAGCAACTGGTCTCGGCTCTGACCACGGCCGTCAACGAGTGCTCCACCGGCTTTGGGTTCGCTTAAGCAAAAGAATAAAAAAAATTTTACTTTGTAAATACTTTATAGAATCTCGTGTAAAATTAGGGGGGGAAAACAATAAAAAAAAAACAAAAAAACGAGGCATTTTTGACTGCATGTGCTTCAGTGAAGCTAACCCGCAGCAACAGAGCTGCACAGCTTATTCCAGGGCTCGTAGAGTGCGTTTATGGCCTCCCAGTCGTCATCGAGGCCGCGCAGGCTGTCGTCCACCTGCCATTGCAGCTCGGGCTCGATCTCGAGGTCGACCATGCCCGTCTCCAGATCGGTCGCGTGGAAAAACTTGTTGAACAGGTTGAGTCGGACGTCGCCCTTGCGTCCTGGGAAGTGCAGGAGGAAATCTCCGCTCCGGTACCTAAATAGAATATGTAAGAAAGAAAAAAAAATATAAATATATATTTTTTTTTAAACAAAAAGGCAGCGATACCAGGGGAACTCAGAGTTGAACGTGCGGAATGGCACGTGCTTGACGTGGCAGTTCCACTCGGGCTCTGTGTGGTTCCGCACGACGACCATGATCAGTCCCTGGTCGCTGAAGCCCCACGATCCGTCGTGGTTGCATATCTTGAGCCAGTTGATGTGCGTGACTATCTCGCCGCTGGGCAGCTTGATATCGCGGCACCGCTCCGTGCTCATGCGCGTGAGCTCGTCGACCAGGTCGCGTCCCCATTGGGTGTTGCGGATGTACACGTGGCCATTGTTGCTGAACTTTGCATAGGAGGCACTGTAGGGGGAGCCCGCGGTGATAAACAGGTCGTAGCGGGGGTCCATGACCTCGTCAAACGACTTGCCAAAGTTGATAAAGATCGAGTCGACGTCGGCCCAGAGCACGCCCTCGACGTTGAGTGTCTTGTTGTGCATGACCTTTTGCATGGCGTTGTAGCGCGCCATGTACGGGTCCAGGCGGCAGATCTCCGCGTCCTGCGACAGGTCGACCATGACGTACCCGTGGCGATCGCAGTACGCCTTGCGGTTGGCCATGGCCACCTTGACGTAGTCGGACCAGTGGCCGCAGTAGAACGACACGACCGCGTGCGGACGCGTGGCCTTGACGACCGTGAACTTGTCCACGGCCCTGCTAATGGGCGCCTCAGTCGGCGGCATGCGCGCCATTTTGGACTCGTCCGGGGCGCGTTGGCGGTGCCGGTCGGCCTCGTCCACGTCGAGGCTTTTTGCCTTGGGGCGGGATGACACTTTCTGCCCCTGTTGCTGTTGCTGCTGTGGCTCTTGGTCGTGCCCCTCGTGGGCTTCGTGGCCGTGGTCGTCGTCGCCGCCGTCGTCGCCGTCGTCGCCCCCCTTGCCCGCCTTGCGGTGGTGGTGTGCCAGTCGCTCCACAGCCAGCCGTTCCGCCAGTGCGTTCTTGCTGTCCAACAGGGCCTGTTGCTGCGTCGTCAGGTCGACCAGCTGCTGCTGCTGCTGCTGCACCAGGAACACGAGGAACACCGCGAGACCCGCCACGAGGACGAGGGCGAGACGGCCCAGCGACGCAGCCGAGCGAGTCGAGGACGACCAGACAGGCATGTGATGATAGAAATAAAATTTACTTTGCACTCAGCGTTAGACCAACGGGATAAACTACTACGTACTAATCCAACACAACTGGGGGAGAAGGGGAGGTAGAGAGAGAAAGACAACAGACTAATTCCTACAGGGGGGGAAAAAAAAAAAGAACAGAGAGACCAAAAACGGAGGAAAATACATGCCGGGCTATCGAGAGTTACCTTTGGTTGGTTTTTTGGGGAAGGCAGCGGCTTACTTCTTGGGCTGGAAGAGGGAGTACCAGTCGGACCAGGAAAAGTTGGCGCCCTGGGTGGACGAGAAGCCGATGGTGACCTGGGCGAGGAGGATGGGCTTGTTCTTGCTGTTGACCTGGCCCATGCTCATGTCCTGGTAGAGCTGGAGCACAAGCGACTTGCGCTGCACCTCGCCAATCGCGTACCGGTACTCGATGATCTCGTCGAAATCAAGCGGCTTGCCGCCAAAGTTGACAGACTTGGTCTTTTTCTGGGGAAAAAAAAAATTATTTATTTTTAATTGCATCACTGGTTTGAACCGAATGACACAAACCTCGGTCTTGGCCTGGTCGGGAGCGATGCTGACCTTGACAAACACGTCCATGTTGGCATAGTTCATGAGGCCCTTGAGTTTGTGGATGTGGATTTGGAACGTGCCACGTGCTGCCTCGTACGATATGTCCAGTTTGAGCTGCGCAATGGCAGTCTTGTTGGCGCCCTTGTCTGTGATCACTGGCTTGACGACTGCGATAAAACAATGTAAGTAAATAAAGGAAAGGAAAGAAAACGGTATTTATTACCCTCTTCCTTGATCGAGCGTGCGTCCGAGTTGGGGTCGTCGGGCTGGTACTCGTGGATGTCCTTCTTGGCGACCGTGCGCTTGGTCAAGCTCAAACGGCCCTGTCCGGACCTCTTCTTGTTGATTGCAAACCTTTTGGACCCAAAAAAAAAATTTTTTTTTGTTGAAAAATAAAAATAAAATAAAATATCGAAACATACCAGTCCTCCCACTCAAA